>Ga0101944_10003703_pt1 | contig 20635 bp, 13 predicted proteins | sample DewCreD2012metaG_FD_75245 | JGI IMG/M metagenome (GOLD analysis project Ga0101944, IMG submission 75245) | Hot spring sediment bacterial and archeal communities from British Columbia, Canada, to study Microbial Dark Matter (Phase II) - Dewar... ... | reverse complement strand
CCGCAGACGCCCGCCCGGAGGACCGACGGCTGGACGGACACGGTGTTTCATCAACCGGGCCAGCGGGGCGTGCGGGGATTTGGCGGGCGGGTGATGTTTTACGCCGAAGAGGGGCACAAGCCGATCGTCGTGGACGGGACGTTCGTCGTCCTGGCGTTCGACGACACGGAAACCAAGGGGGCTCCCGTGCCGCCGGAAATGAGATCCCCCGAGAAGAAGTACGTCATCCTGCCCGACCAGTTGCCCAACCACTACAGCAAGTCGGACCTTGGCCATTCCTATAGCTTCTGGCTGCCTTGGGACGAGGTGGGCGGACCTGAACGCCGGATCTGCCTGGTGGCCCGTTTTGAACCTCGCAAGGGACGACCGATTGTCTCCCACCCCTCCCACCATGTGTTGCCGGGACCGACTGCCTCCGCATCGCCCCCCAAGGTCGCGCCGAAGGCTGAGCCCAAGGAAGAGGCTCGCGGCGTCAAGCCGGTCAGCTACGAAGCCCCCGCGCAAGAACCAGCCCCGCGCGAGGAATTGGCGACGCTGACCCTCGACTTGCCGCCGAGTTTTGCGGGCGGGCGGAAGGGCGCGGGGGGTATTGTCCCGGCCAGCGAGCCGGTCGAACCTGAGGCAAAACAGGCCGCAAAGGACGGGGGCCAATCCCCACGCGTCCACGGCGCGGCTAACGCTTCACCTTCAACTCGTTCCGCACCGAATCGATTCCCGGCTCGAAGAGGATCAGCCGCTCCGCCAAGAGGCGATCACGTTCGGAGGCAACCTCTCCCCGCAACGTGGCAACGCGGCCTTCCACCAACACCTCGATCTGGCTTGTCGCATGAAGAGCCGGGGCGGCGCGAAGCAGACGAGCCAGATCCTCCGCAACGGCCTCGGCAGGCGGAGGAGTGACGTCGAAAGCAACCGACAGGCGGGGCTCATACACTCCGGAACGCGAAACGCTCGATGGAGGGGCGGTTCGATTGGCGTCCGGGGCCGACGACGGCCGCGGACGCGTGATGGTCGGCCGGACGCGGCCCGTCTGCAACTGCTGAGATCCCACGAAGTTGCGGCGATCTCGCGAGTCCCCGCCGACAAACGCCCCTGCGCGGCGGTTGCCGCGGATGAACCGCTCGTTGAAGTTCAGCGTGCCGACACCCCCGACATCGCTGCTTGCTCGACTTGCCGCGCCAAGGCCGCCGCCCAAAGAACGCGTACCGAACATTTGGCCCCGGGCCTCGGCGGCGAAAAGCCCGGCGGCGAGCACGGCAACGACCATGGACCTCGGGCAACGAGGCATCGCTTCACCTCAACGTCCCCAGAAACTTCCATCCTGATGCGCGCGTCGGCCGTCCGATCGATTCTCCGTACTCAATGCGCGCCCCCCGCTCCATGTAGTAGGCCGTTGTGCCGTCCTTGGAATACGCTTCCAGGACGCGCTGGTCGACCAGTTCGGCCAGCGCCGCGGGAATGGGATCCGTGTCCAAGCCCAGTGCGGCGAAAATCATCGTCACGTCATGGACGGAAAATCGTTTGCCGCTCTTCGCCAGAAACGAGAAATGCTTTACCGCCGCAAACACGTCGGTAAAGGGGGTCTCCCCCATCTCGCTCAGAATCTGGTTCTGAGTGGTTTCGTCGAGGAAACAGACGTTCGTGGGCATGGCGCCTTGTCCTTCGCAAAGAGGACCACGCTCGCGTCGACCCGCTCAATCCCTCGGAAAGCCCTCGGCGAGCTTGATCCAAAGCGCGAGGCAGGCCTGAGCAAAAAAACAAAATAAAACGAATGAAAAATCGCGATCGCCGCTGGGCCTCGCGAGTGACATCGTTGAAATCTTCCGGTAGGCTAAATCCGGGCAAGCGCGTGCCATTATAGATCTTCTCGCGAAGGAAAGCAACCCCCCAGGTTTAGCGAGAGACGAGTTATTCTTGTCCTGGGCTTCGGAATTGGCTCTGTTTTTTGCTTTGCGCACGGTCCAGACTTCGACTCGACCGCGGATTGCAACTACTTATCAAGCCATGGGTTGAGCATTCTCCGCGAATTGTCTTGCGACGGCGTTTCTGGGTACGTGCCTGGGCGCAAGGCCCTTGTGATTGATCGGTCTGCCGGTTAAGTTAACGGCTTACGCACGACTCTTTCTTCTTTGCAGGAGATTACCAGTGGCGTCGAGACGGTTCGTCACGCTGGATGGCAATGAAGCGACCGCCAACATTGCCCATCTTTGCAATGAGGTGATGGCGATCTATCCCATTACGCCCTCTTCGGGGCTTGGGGAAATGCCGGACGCTTGGGCGGCCGCGGGCCGGAAAAACATTTTTGGAACGGTGCCCCATGTGGTGGAGATGCAAAGCGAGGCGGGGGCGGCCGGGGCGGTTCACGGATCGCTCCAGGCCGGGGCCTTGACGAGCACCTTCACGGCCTCGCAGGGCCTGTTGTTGATGATCCCGAACATGTTCAAGATCGCGGGCGAGTTGACCTCGACGGTCTTTCACGTCACCGCCCGGACCATCGCCACCCACGCCCTTTCCATTTTCGGCGACCACAGCGACGTGATGGCGTGCCGTTCGACCGGCTGGGCCATGCTCTCCTCCTGCTCGGTGCAGGAATCGCAGGACATGGCGCTCATCGCCCATGCCGCGACGCTGGAGGCCCGCGTGCCGTTTTTGCATTTCTACGACGGCTTCCGCATCTCGCACGAGGTGAACAAGATCGAGCAGCTTTCCGAGGACGACGTCAAGGCGATGATCGACATGGACCTGGTGGCCGCGCATCGCCGCCGGGCCATGACGCCCGAACGGCCGGTGCTGCGGGGCACGGCCCAGAATCCCGACGTCTTCTTCCAGGCCCGCGAGGCCTGCAACCCGTATTACCAAGCCTGCGCCGGCATCGTCCAGAAGACCATGGACAAGTTCGCCAGCCTGTTTGGGCGGCAGTACCATCTGTTCGATTACGCCGGGGCGCCCGACGCGGAACGGGTGATCGTGATCATGGGATCGGGGATCGGCGTGGTCGAGGAAACGGTCGATCATCTGGTTCCCGCCGGAGAGAAGATCGGCCTGGTCAAGGTCCGCCTCTTCCGGCCGTTCGACGGCCGCGCCCTGGTCGCCGCGCTGCCCAAGACGACCAAGGTGATCGCGGTCATGGACCGCACCAAAGAACCCGGCGCGGCGGGCGAGCCGCTCTACCAGGACGTGATCACCGCGCTGGCCGAGAATTGGCAGCAGCACGCCGGGACGGCGATGCCGCAGGTGATCGGCGGCCGCTACGGGCTGTCGTCGAAGGAATTCACCCCCGCCATGGCGCTGAGCGTATTCCAGGAGATGGCCAAGCCTTCGCCCAAGCGGCATTTCACCGTGGGGATCAACGACGACGTGACCCGGCTGAGCCTGGAGTACGATCCCGACTTTTCGACCGAAGCCGACGACGTGACCCGGGGCGTGTTCTTCGGCCTGGGAAGCGACGGCACCGTAAGCGCCGTGCGGAGCACGGTGAAGATCGTGGGCGAAAACACCCCGCTCCACGCGCAAGGCTACTTCGTCTACGACTCGCGCAAGGCGGGTTCGGTCACCACGTCGCACCTCCGCGTCAGTCCGCGGCCGATCAAGGGTTCGTACCTGGTCCATAAGGCGAATTTCGTCGCCTGCCATCAATTCCATTTCCTGGAACGGATCGAAATGCTCTCCCTGGCCGAACCCGGGGCCACGTTCCTCTTGAACAGCCCTTACGGCCCCGACGAGGTCTGGGACCATCTTCCCCTCGAGGTGCAGCAGCAGATCATCGCCAAGAAGCTGAAGTTCTGGGTGGTCGACGCGTACCGCGTCGCCCGCGAGACGAACATGGGCGTGCGGATCAACACGATCATGCAGACCTGCTTCTTCAAATTGGCCAAGATGCTTCCGGCCGAGGAGGCGATCGACCAGATCAAGCAGTCGATCAAGCAGACCTACGGGAAGAAGGGCGGCGGCAAGGTCGTCGAGCAGAATTTCGCGGCGGTGGACGGGGCCCTCAGCGCGCTGTACGAGGTCAAGGTCCCGGAGCGCGCGACCTCGAAGCTCCGCATGGTGCCGCCGGTCCCGGACTCCGCTCCCGAATTCGTCAGGAACGTGCTGGGCACGATGATCGCCAACCGGGGAGACGACCTGCCGGTCAGCGCGATGCCGGTCGACGGCACCTTCCCCACCGGCACCACCCAATACGAGAAGCGAAGCATCGCGCAGGACATCCCGATTTGGGACCCCAAAATCTGCATCCAGTGCGGCCTTTGCTCCCTGGTTTGCCCCCACGCGGCGATCCGCATGAAGGCCTACGACCGGGGCGCGTTGGCGGGCGCGCCGGCCGGGTTCGTGTCGGTCGAATGGAAAGGCAAGGAGTATCCGGGCTTCCTGTGCACCGTCCAGGTGTTCCCCGACGATTGCACCGGCTGCGGCGTGTGCGTCGACGTCTGCCCGGCGCGCGACAAGGCGGTCGCCAGGCACAAGGCGATCGACATGGAACCCAAGCTGAAGCACCTGGAGCGGGAACGGCAAAACCTCGAGTTCTTCCTGACGATTCCCGACTTGGACCGCGCACAGGTCAAGGCCGACACGGTCAAGGGCTCCCAGCTCTTGCTACCGCTGTTCGAGTTCTCCGGGGCCTGCGCGGGCTGCGGCGAGACGCCCTACGTGAAGCTGATCACCCAGTTCTTCGGCGACCGCATGATGATCGCCAACGCGACGGGGTGCTCGTCGATTTACGGCGGCAATTTGCCGTGCACGCCATACACGGTCAACCGTGAGGGCAAGGGGCCCACCTGGTCGAACTCGCTGTTCGAGGACGCGGGGGAATTTGGTTTCGGGATGCGTCTGGCCATCGACCAGCAAATCGAAAACGCCGCGAATCTGCTCCGCCGCCTGGCCCCAAAACTCGGCGACGCGCTGGTCGGGGAGCTGCTGACCAACAAGCAGGAATCCGACGAAGAGATCGCCAGGCAGCGGGCCCTCGTGGCCGAGCTTTGCAAGCGCCTCGAGGCCCTGCCCGACCGCGACGCTAAAGACCTCCGCGCATCCGCCGACTACCTGATCCGCAAGAGCGTGTGGAGCTTCGGCGGCGACGGCTGGGCGTACGACATCGGGTTCGGCGGCCTGGATCACGTGTTCGCCTCGGGGCGCGACCTGAACATCCTGGTGATGGACACCGAGGTCTACTCGAACACCGGCGGCCAGGCGTCGAAATCGACGCCCCGCGGCGCCGTGGCCAAGTTCGCCGCCGGCGGCAAGCCCGGCCGCAAGAAGGACCTGGGCCTGATCGCGATGTCCTACGGCAACGTGTTCGTGGGCCAGATCGCGATGGGCGCCAATCCGTTGCACGCGATCAAGACGATCCGCGCGGCCGAGTCGTACCGCGGCACGTCCCTGCTCATCGCCTTCTCGCATTGCATCGGCTGGGGCATCGACATGGCGACGGGGATGAGCCTTCAGAAGGAAGCGGTCGCGTGCGGCTACTGGCCGCTGTACACCTACGATCCGCGCAACGCCGAGCAGCCGTTCCAACTGGCCAGCCGCAAACCGACCGGCTCCTTCCGGGAGTTCGCCCTCAAGGAAGCCCGGTTCAACATGCTGGTCCGCTCCAAGCCGCAGGAGGCCGAACGCCTGCTGGCCTTGGCCCAGCAGGACATCGATTCGAGATGGCAGCTTTACGAGCAATTGGCTTCGATGACGCGCGGGCCGGCCGCGCACGGCGACGGCAACGGAGCCGGCAAGTCGCAGACCATGAAGGAGGTGGAGGCATGAGCGTGGATCTAAGCACCGAATACCTCGGTTTGAAACTGAAAAACCCGGTCGTTATCGCGGCCTGTCCGTTGACCGAGTCGGTGGACAACCTCCGCCGGTTGGAGGACGCGGGCGCCGCGGCCGCCGTGTTTCCGTCGCTCTTCGAGGAGCAGATCGAGCACGAGGAGTCGGAACTCGCCCGGGTCCACGAGTTCACCAGCGATCGCCACGCCGAGGCCTTGAACTACTTTCCCGAACCCGAGCAGTATCGTTTCGAACTCGACGAGTACCTGGACCACATCGCCGCGGCGAAGAAGGCGGTCTCGATTCCGGTGATCGGCAGCCTCAACGGCGTGTCGGACGGGGGGTGGATCCGTTACGCGAGATTGATCGAGGAGGCGGGGGCCGACGCGCTGGAGCTGAATATCTACCTGATCGCCGCCGACGTCGATTTGCCCGGCGACGCGGTCGAGAAGCAATACCTCGATCTCGTCGCGGCCGTGAAGAAGTCGATTTCGATTCCTTTGGCGGTGAAGGTCGGCCCCTACTTCAGCTCCCCCGCCAACATGGCCAAACGTCTCGTCGAGTCGGGCGCGGACGGCCTCGTGCTGTTCAACCGCTTCCTCCAGCCCGGCATCGATTTGGACGACCTCACCGTGCGAACGCGTCTGGTGTTCAGCACTCCGTCGGAACTGCTCTTGCCGCTCCGCTGGATCGCCAGGATCCACGGGCGGGTCCCCGCCTCGCTGGCCTTGACCAGCGGCATCCACGACGCCGATGGAATGCTCCAGGCCCTGCTGGCCGGCGCCGACGTCGGGATGATCGCCTCGGTCCTCTATCAAAAGGGCTTTGGCCAGATCGGCCAGATCCTCCGCGGCATGGCGGAGTGGATGGAGGAGAAGGAATACGAGTCGGTCGCGCAGATGAAGGGCAGCATGAGTCTGGAGAATTGTCCCGACCCCAGCGCCTTTGCGCGCGGCAACTACATGAAGACGCTGACCAGTTTTTCCGGCCAGCCCATCTGACGGGGCCGAGACGCGCGGTTCCCAGGCCCATCCCCCCGCCCCGGCGTCCCCGCCGGGGCGTCGTTTTGCGCTCCGCGCGTCGCCCGCCGGCGAAGACGGATCACTTGCCGCAATAGTCGATCGTGCGGGCGATCTCGCTCTTGAGATCCTGCCGTCGGACGATGCGGTCGATGAAGCCGTGTTCGAGGAGGAATTCGCTCGTCTGGAAGCCCTTGGGGAGTTCGATTCGAATGGTCTCGCGGATGGTGCGGGGACCGGCGAATCCGATCAGGGCTTTGGGCTCGGCGAAGACCACGTCGCCCAGCGCGGCGAAACTGGCGGCGACCCCGCCCATCGTCGGATTGGTGAGCACCGAGATGAACAGCCCGCCGGCGCGGTCGAAGCGGGCCAGGGCGGCGGACACCTTGGCCATTTGCATCAGCGAAAACAACCCTTCGTGCATCCGCGCCCCTCCGCCGGAGCCGGAGATGATGATCAGCGGCAACTGCTGCTCGGTGGCCCGCTCCACCGTGCGCGTGAGCTTCTCGCCCACCACCGAGCCCATGCTCCCCATGATGAACGCGGAATCCGTGACGCCGAAGGCCACGCGCCGGCCGCGGATCATGCCCGCCCCGACCACGGCCGCCTCGCGCAATCCCGTTCGCTCCTGCTCCTCGGCAATCCGCTGCTTGTAGGGCTTTTTGTCGACGAATTCCAACGGGTCGGCGGGCAGGAGTTCCGCGTCCCATTCCTCGAACGTGCCCTCGTCGAGCACCTGACGGATCCGCTCCTGGGCAGGCACGTACCAATGGTAGTCGCATTCCGGACACACCCCAAGCCGACGCTCGGCCTCCTTCCGGAAAATCGTCTGATTGCACCCGGGACACCGGATCCAAAGGCCCTCGGGAACGGCTCGCTTGGGATGTTTGGTCATGCTTCGCCAACTGGCAGGATCGGTGCGTTCGGAAGCCATAAGTCGATGAACTCGCAAGGGACCGTGGGATGCGGCGGCTTCACGCCAGGCCAGCCTCCCCGAAATCCAGGAAACCGTTCGCGATGGAGCTTAGACGCTCGATGGCCCGGGGGCAACCCCAAAGTGGGTCAATCCGCTTGGACCAAAGCGGGATCCACGGTAAGCACCTGCCACCGGCCGTGGCGCTCCAGCGCCTTCCACAGATCGCCAAGCTCCTCGTGGGTCACGTAGCGGCGGATGAGCGTTGCCAAGGGCTCCGGCGCCACGACCGCAATCACCCCTTCCTTATGCCGCTTCAGCAACTTGGCCATCGCTGCCTCGACCCTCTGGTCGGCGGCGAAGAGCATTTCCCCCTCCGGAGGGCAAACATTCTCGGGGTGCTCCTGCCATTGCCGGTAAACCTTCGGTTGCTTCAGGCGGACATCCTCGATGAGCATCCCCTGCCAAAGCCCATGGTTCAAGTTCTGCATTCGATCCATTTTGCGCAACTTGACTCCAAGGGCCTCGGCCAGGATGGTCGCGGCCTGGGTGACGGGCTCGCCGCAGGTGCAATACACCGCCTCGATCCCCAGTCCCCGAATCTCCTCGGCAATTTGTTGGACGTGACTCTTTCCCTGCTCGTTGAGGGGGACGTCGAGGTTCCCTTGGATACGTCCCTGAAGGTCGTAGTCCGTGCAGCCGGGCCGGATTAAGACGATTTGCAACATGGCCGTTCAAACTTTTTCGGCGACTGCCGAGTGGGCGAGATCCCGCAAATAGGCGTAACGCTGCCGGTAGTCGGGATGCCCGAACAGACCCGTCCCTACCACAAACAGGTCCGCCCCGGCGGCCGCGCAGGGAGTGATCGTCTCCCCGTTGATTCCTCCGTCGACCGAAATCAGCGTTCCCTCCGGGCGATGCTCCCGGACCCAACGCACTTTGTCGATGGTTTGAGGTTGGAACGCCTGTCCGCCGAACCCAGGCATGACCGTCATCACCAACACCAGGTCGCAGGCCCCCAAAAGAGGCTCGACCGTCTGGATCGGGGTCGGTGGGCTGATTGCGACGCCGGCCAGGGCGCCCGTCTCGTGGATGTCGCCCAACAGCGAGGATGCGTCGGGGCAAGCCTCGACATGGAACGTGATCAAATCCGCTCCCGCCCTCCGGAAGGCTTGAAGATACTGGGCAGGATTGGAAATCATCAGGTGCACGTCCAAGGGGAGGTCCGTCACGCGCCGGACAGCCTCCACCACCGGCAACCCGAAGCTCAAGTTCGGCACAAAGTGCCCATCCATGATGTCCAAGTGCAAGATGCGAGCGCCCGCCTCCTCGACCGCACGCACCTCTCGTTCCACGTTGGCGAAATCGCACGCCAGCAAGGAAGGGCCAATCAGGGGCGCCTGGGCGGCAAGCTCGCGCCGTAGTGCTGTTGCATCCATCCGCGCGATTCTACCATCCGGCCGAATCAACGTCTCTTCTCGTTTTGGGGGGTAGATCGTAAGTTGTTAAGAGGCAACGACTTAAAGCCATTTCCTCAGGCGGGATCGCCAGCGACAAAGGGTTCGCGGTGGCCTAGTTTTTGGCCGCTTCGAGGCGGAATCCCGCTTGCCTGGCCGTCGCCGAATCGGTTTATTGGACCTCCACGTCATCGCTCCGCGGCAGGTCATTGAGGCTTTCCAGACCGAACACGTTGAGAAACCGCTCGGTGGTGCGATAGCGGGCGAGGCGGGGCGACGATGTGTCCCGCTCCACGCAGAGCAACCGCCGATGCACAAGCTGGGCGAGCACATGATTGCACTGCCGCCCCCGAAGCTGGTTCACCTCTTCCGCGGTAATCGGTTGCCGATAGGCCACAATGGCCAACACGTCAATCGCTGCCTGCGACAGCCTCGCCTCGCGCACCCGGCCGTAGAACCGGTTGCGAACGGCCCCCAATTCCGGGCGAAGCGCCATCCGATAGCCGGCGCCTTCGCTGATGATGTGGTAGGGGCAACCTCGCTCCCGGTAGCGGCGGTTGAGTCCCTCCACCAGACCGGCAACCTCGTCCGGCGACACTCCCTGCATCAATTCCGCCGCCCGTTGGGCCGTCAGCGGCTCGTTGCCGGGATGGCCCACAAAAAGCAACGCCTCGAGGATGCTGGTCGTCGTGATCTCGCAGGGATCATTGTCGTTCGCCCTGCCTGGCTCCGGCAGCGTGTCGACGGACCACGACGGCTCCGGGCGCGGTCCTGACTGGGCCGCGGGCGAGGCCCCCCCTGCCTCGTCGCGGGCCTCCGGGGGGACGGAGGGGGGCGCGGCCACGACCGCGTCCAGCGGAACGCGGTCGCCCAGCACCTTGGCGAACGCATCGCTGAGTTGGCGCAGCGACACGGCCTCATCGGGGTCGGAGGCGAATTCGGGCTCTGGCGCGCTAGCCATGAAGCGCACTATACCCGACTGGGTGGGGCCGCAACAAGGCGAGGGCGAGCGCCCCGTCAAGGGACCAACCGGCCTCATCCTCTTCTCGGGGGGACGCGAACCGCGCCAACGTCAATGCACCGTCACCATGCCGGCGGTTGGTTCCGCGAGGGCGGCGCAGCCTCGCAGGAGGGCCTTTCGGACGGAGTGTTCGGGATATTCCTGCGCCAGGCGTTTCATGGCGTCGATAAGCGCTGGGTCGCGAAGGGACGCGATCGCCTCGGCCGCCGCGTGACGCACGTCGGTCGCGTTGTTCAGGTCGCCGACCACGCTGAGCAAGGTGGGCGCAGCGCGGCGCTGGCCAATTCGGCCCAGCGCCCATGCCGCAGTGGTCCGCCAGCACGGCGTATACTCGAGCTGGAGGAAGTGGACGTTCGGCTCCGCCGGGTCGGGCCTGCCGTGCCGGGCCTCGTTCAGCTCGGGCCGAAGGGACGCCAACAGCGCGTCCACGGAATCCGCGGCGCCCAGGTTGCCCAGCGCGCGGCCAAGGAAAAACAACACCCAGTGACGCTGGGGAATCCAATCGGGGTTCCCCAAGGGGCGGCGGATCGGGTCCTCGGGCATCGCCCGATAACGCTCGTAGGCCGCCCGCACGCGCGGCTCGTATCGCCGGTCGCGGCAAATGAGCGAGAGGATTTGCGCTGCCCGGTTGTCCGGCGCCGGCTTGCCCGCCCAGCAGGCGAACGTCGTGCTTACCGCCTCGCGCAGCTCGTCGGGCGGCGCAGGCTTCGCGGCGGGTGGACCGGAAGAGGCGCCGTCGCCGAGCAGGCTCAGGCAGGTCTCGATGATCGCCTCGGCCCGGCCGCTGCGTCGCAGCACCCGGCCGACCAGCGTCTCGTAGTCGTCGTTTTGCGGAAACAAGGCGCGGTCGGGATCGGTGGGCACGGAACGGATGAGGTGCGGGGCGATGGGCCCGGCCCGCGTCGAGCCGATCCAGTCCAACGCCATGATGATCCTCGCGTGCAGAGGCGAGCTGTGGCAGGCGTACAGCGCCGGGTGGTCGCTGTACCAGCCCACGTAGTGCCAGTAGTCCTTCAACAGGGCGAACGTTTCGATCAGGGCCGTCTCGGCCTCGGGCGTGCCGATCCGGCCGAGCGCCTCGGCGGCCGCCTCGGCAAGATACAAGTTCGCTGTTTTCGGCTCGATGTTCTTGGCCAGAATCTCGCGGAGGAGGGGAACCGCGGTGGTGTCGGCGAGATAGCCGATCGCCCTCACCGCCTCTTGGAGCGTGCGCGGATTGAACGGCGAATCGGCCGGATAGGTGAAGGCGTCGGTGCGATTGTCGTTTTCGAACGGAGGATAGGGGTTCTTGTCCTTCGCGACGGCGACAAACTGGCGCAGGGCCGCCCGGCCCGCGTCGCCGCCGACGTGCCCCAAGGCCACGATCGCCCGGCGCTGGACCACGCGGTCGGACGCCTGGATCCGTTGCGTGAGTCCCCGCTCGACGGTTTCCCAGGAGTTGGACTGGAACCACGCGCGCCAGGCGTCGGCCTGCGTCCTGCGCTGGACGGGGGAAAGGAAGGGATCGAAGGGCTCGGCGTGGGCGGTCAGGTTCTCCAAGGCCACGGCCGCGGCCTGTGCGGCGATCGGGTCGCGATCTTCCAAGGCGTCGAGCAAAGCCGGGACGCTCTCCCGCGTGCCGCACGCCGCCAGGGCCAGGGCCGCGGCCACGCGGACCTCGCGGTTCGCGTCGCCTAGCCGCTCGGCCAGGGCCGGGGCCGCCGCCCGATCCCGAAAGATCGCCAGGCGCTGCGCCGCCGAGATGGCCATTTCCTTGTCGTTGCCGCGGAGGCGTCCGATTTGCAAGGCGACCTCCTGCTTTCCTGTCGCCAAGGGATCGGGGTTGTCCGCGTAGCGATTCAACGAGGCCGTTTCGCGAAAACGCTCGAACTGAAGATCCATCATGCCGGTCACGCCGGAATTGTTGCCCCGCGAGCGGTGCGCCTGCCCCTGGCCGAGCACACGGAGGGGCCGACTTCGCAGCGACTGCGCCAACCGGCTGTCGGCCAGCGGCGCGGCGCCGCGCGGGTGATGGCATCCCAGGCACGAGCGCCGCTCCCCGGGCCGCACGTAGATCCACGACATTTCGTTGAGTTCCGAGCGTCCCTCGGCGTCCACGGCTTGGAGCATGATCGGGGTGTCGGCCGGAACCTCGACCGAGAACGACCCGTCGGGCGCCAGCGGCGCCGTGCCCAATTCCACGGTTTCGTGGCCGGCGTGGACGATATGCGAGTGGGAGGATCGCGTCGTCAGCGGCCGGGCCGCCAGCACCCGGATCGCGCGCACCTGCCGCCAGTCCGCCTTCGTCTTGCTCGTGAAGCGGACGTTCTGGCAATGGAGGAAACCGGTGGCCTCGGGCGCGCCGCCCAACTTGGGGTCGACCTGGTCGGGAATGACCGAGGGCCGGGGCCGGGGGCCCAGAAACACCGGCGAGTGGATCGATCCGTCGGGCGACTGGTAGATCGCGACGAGTTGGTTGTCGCGCGGGTCGACGACCGCCAGCACGTCGGACTTCTGCCGGCCGGCCGCCGGCCGGAGCACCGTGGCCAACAGGCGTCCGTCGGGCAACGCCGCCAGGTCGCCCAACCCGCCAGGCAACGCCTGGTGCGAACGCTCGGCGCTTCCTGGCGACGCGATGAAATTGCCTCGCGTGGAGATGAAGGCGACTCTTCCGTCGGGCAGGGGGGCGGGGCTGCCGTACCCCAACGCGCGCAGACGCACGCCGTAATCCGCCCCCACGTCGGCCCCAAATTCCGTGTGCCCGTCGGTGCCGTCGGGTCGGATCACGTGGAGTTGCGTCTCGACTTTGGCGCGGTCGAAAAAGTTGTCGGTCCGGACAAACACGATGCGGCCGTCGGCCATGACCTCGGGCTCGTTGTCGAAGATCAGCGTGAAGGTGATGGGCCGGATCTGGCTGCCATCGGGGTTCATCACGTACAGCGCCCGCGACGGTGGATTGTGGTATTCCTCGAACGACCCGATCCGCGTCGATGCGAACACGATCCTTCCGTCGGGCAGTTCGGCGGGGTCGATGTCGTGGTACGGTCCGTCGGTGAGTCGCTCGGGCGGTCCGCCTTCGGCCGGCAGCCGGTAGATGTGGTAGAAAGGATCCCCGCCCACGGCCATCGACGCGTAGATCCACCGGCCGTCAAAGCTCACGCTGGGCGAGCCGATCGCGCCGGCGCCGGCGTCGAAGAGCAGGCGGGGCTTAGCGTCCGGGCCGGGCTTGAGGGCATAGAGCTTGCGTCCGATTTTCACCGGGCAAGGGATGTCAAATTCGGTGTAGGCCCGCGACCAATCGCCGATTCGGAAGCACACGCCCCAGGCGTCTGCCCGAAGCGGGACGTACACGCTACAGTCGTCGCCCACGAAAACCACTTCCTCGGGCCAGCGGAAATTGACGTCCGGCTTGGTCAAGGCGAGCGATCCGTGCAACGACCGCGGCCGGCGACCTCCGGTCGATCCGGCGTAGGCCAGATGGCCCCACGGCGCCATGCCCATGGGGCCCACGACCCTGGCTTGGGTCCACTCGGGCCCCTCGACGAATTCGGGATGGGAATACTGGACTGGATCGCCCTCGGCGGCCGCGCGCCACGCCGCGTCGGTGACGATTTCCCGAGGCGGGCGGCCAGAAAACTCGATCCGCGCGGCGGCCACCAGTCCCCGAATCCCGCCAAGGTCCGTGGCCCGAATGCCGATCACGTTCTTTCCCCGCGTCAGCCGGGAAGCGATGTCGAAGCGTTCGACCGTGCTCCACACCTCGCCCCCCGCGCCGATGTCGTAGCCCACTTCCGTGCCGTTGACGTAGAGTTCGTAGCCATTGTCGGCGGTGATCAGGATGCTGGCCGCGGCCGGGGCCTCGTCAAGCTGCACCACGGCGCGGATCTGGCAGATTTCGTCTTTCGGGTCGCTCCATATCCACGAGGCCTTCTCCAGCGGAGGAAGCGCTGCCGAACCTTGAATGCCCGGCGGCGAGGAGCGGCCTCCTTCTTCGGCCGACAAAGCGGTCGGACCCGAACTCAAAGCCAGAACCACCCCCCAAGTCGCCAGCAAGGAAAGACGCATCAGCATATTCCGACGATTCCTCCAAACACTCAACGTCATGCGGATTCTCCAGTGGCTCGCTTCGCCGTTGATCGAAACGACTTCGCCTCGCGGCGCGCACGGCATGTTATACCTTGCCCACGCGCAGGCATCCAGGTTTTTCGCGGGATTGCCGCGAAAACTTGGAATTCCCCAGCCTGCGATCATCCGCTCGATGAAAACGCTGGCAACCGACGTCTTCAGCCCACCGAGCGTCTGTTCGGCCGCGCCGCGCGAAACCAGAGCGCGGCCGGCGATCCTTGGGCGGCCGCGTTTGCGCCATCCCTCATACCAGGGGAGAGGAGTCCGTCGTCACGAGCCTTCCCATCGCGAGAATCCTGAGATCGATCGCGACCGCCAAGGGCACTGGACGGCAATCCCGCGAGAATGCTGGGGGCCGCGGTGCTCCGCGGGGGTGGGATCGGTGGCAGTTCGTCCCCGCGACAATGCGGGGATCGCCTCCCTTCCGGCCGAAGGCGGCGGGAACGCTACTTCCTGAATAATCATTTCCATCCTCGTGAAGATTTTCGCCGCCCGCATGGGAGTTATGAGCTAAGTTTTCGTGAACCGAACGAGTTGGTGAAGAGCGAACGAGCCAGGGGTGGGGCCGCCCCCTTGGAGAAGCATGGCGGCTGACATGGAGCATTTCGTGGAATCCCTCGTCAACGCGGCCATGTACGGTTTTACTGCGGCGGCCCTGGGCGCAGCCGTCGCATGTTGCCTGTGCTGGTTTGCCTTTGGCCGCGCCGCGGCGGTCCGAAGCGCCGCGGAGGCGCGGAGGGCCGCGGAGGTCCTGGTTCGGTTGCAGGAACTCGCCGCGCGCATGGCGATGGACGTCGGCGAACACAGCAGCCAGCTCGCCGAGGTCAACGAGGAACTCATTGCGTCGGAAGGCCGCAATCCCGCGGCGGTCGTCGAGCTGGTCGCCCGACTTGTGGAACTCAACCACCGCATGTTTGAGAGGCTCGCCTCGACCGAGGAGAAGCTGCGCGAGCAGGCCGAAGAAATCCAGGCCCACGCGGCCGAGGCACGGACCGATTCCCTTACGTTGCTGGCCAATCGCCGGGCGTTCGACGACGAGTTGGCCCGGCGCCTGGCGGAGTTCCGCCGACAGGGCCGCGTTTTTTCGCTCGTCTTGGCGGACGTGGATCACTTCAAGCGCGTCAACGACCTGCACGGCCATCAGGTCGGCGACAACGTGCTCCGCGACGTCGCCCGATTGCTCCGCCGCAGGTTCCGCGACATGGACGTGGTCGCCAGGTACGGCGGCGAGGAGTTCGCGGTGATCCTGCCCGGTACGGACCTGGACGAGGCGTGCCAGGCCGCCTTTCGGGCCCGCGAGGCCCTGGAACAATCGCGGTTCCACTACGGCGGAAAAGAAATCACGCTGACCTCCAGTTTTGGAGTCGCCCAGGCCCAGATCCCCGAAGACGGCGCTACGCTGATCGCGAGGGCGGACAAGGCCCTCTATGCCGCGAAGGAAGGCGGCCGGAATGCCGTCTTTGGGCACGACGGACGCACTGTTTTCCGAGTGTCTTCGGAGAAGGGGGATTTGCCGCCCCGCGGACGCCCTCAGGCCGCCCCGCCGACGCTTGGCCAGGCAGACTCGGGCCAGGCAGACTCCGGCCAGGCTCTGGCCTCCCGGGAGCGCGCCACGCCGGCGCCCCTACCCGACGTCGATCCCCTCGACGCAAGTCCGCTTGCGCACCTGGCGACTCGAACCAGTTTCTGCCAAATGGTTCGAAATCGAACCGCGGAATGGAAGCGGGGCGGTCGCACCTTCTCGGTGGCCCTGGTCGAGGTCAGCCAGTGCCCGCCAGGCAGCGGAGATCGTCGCGCGCCGGCGGAGGAAACGGCGGCTCCCCTGGTCGGCCGGTTTCTGGCCGGCTCCGTTCGCGAGATGGACGTGGCCGCCGAATACGCTCCCGGCTGTCTTGCCTTGCTGTTTCCCGATGTCGTGCTTGCCGACGCCCTTCGCTTGGCGGATCGCGTGCGCGAGGGAATCGCGGAATGGGAGCATCCGTCAGAGCCTTGCCAGATGCGGTACACGGCGAGCGTGGGCGTCGTGGAAGTCATGAGGGACGACGATTTCCTATCGGTGCTGCGCCGGGCGGAAGCCGCGCTCGACGCGGCCGATCGCCAAGGCGGAAACCAGACCTGGTATCACGACGGCCGACGCTGCCTGCCTGCCCCGGCCGCCCTTGAGCCAGCGCAAGGCCTGGCTTGACGCCCCTCCCGCCTTCTCCCGGAAGCCGAGGAACGGGGCTCCGTCAGGCGCAACGACGATGTCGGCCAGGGAGCAAGCCGTCCTCTCGGGTGGCTCATATTCCGCCCCGCATGACTGGCCAGACACGAAGCGACGCAGTATAGTTTATGGAGAAGGATTTCATTCTATCCCGGGCCACAAGGGACATTCCGTGATGGGGCGACTGGCGGCGAGGATTCTGGGGGTGATCTGCGTGGGCGGGGGCGTCGGCCTGTTGGCCTGGGGGATTAGCTCCGGAACCCTGCACGAGCCGATCAGCGAGCAGGGAATCGCCTTGGCGATCTTTCCTTCCGCCAGCGCGGTCATTGGCTGGGGGGCTGGCATCCTGGCGGCGGGCGTCACCACGCTTTTCCTCACGTTCATGGATCGGCCGTACGGCTCGTGGGAAGAGTAACGCTCGGGCGCGCGGCCGCGACCGAGCGCAAGGGCCTTGCCACGCTATCGACGTCCACCGCCATCGCACCCTGCCGGGCCTGGACGTCTTTCCCAACACCCGTCCCCGGCGCAGAAACACTCCCCCCAACCGGGAGCCGATTCGGCCGGCCCCCTTTCTTTTTGCCGCGCGGGTCGTAAAAATCAGTGCGGCCGGCGCGCGGCGGCCGTTTCCTTGTCGAAGCGGACGGCGGCGTCCCGGCTAAGGTCTCCTGAGGAAGATTCGATGGCCAGGTACGCAACCGTTGTCTTTTCCGCGGCAGTCATCCGTTGGGCGACGCTTTGGGGGCTAGTGCTGGGGAACGCGGAGGCGGCCGATCCCGGGCGGGTTCGACCCAATGTCGTCCTCATCGTGGCGGACGACATGGGCTTTTCGGACGCCGGCTGCTATGGCGGCGAAATCCACACGCCGCATCTGGATCAGTTGGCCAGCGGTGGATTGCGGTTCACTCAGTTCTACAACACGGCGCGGTGTTGGCCGACGCGGGCATGTCTTCTGACCGGATATTACGCCCAGCAGGTCCGCCGCGACGCCCTGCCGGGGCTGAGTGCCGGAGGCGCAGCCGGCCGTCGGCCGGCCTGGGCAAGGCTCCTCCCGGAGATGCTGCGCCCGCTGGGATATCGGTCCTACCACTCAGGCAAGTGGCATGTGGATGGGAAAGTGCTTGCCGGCGGGTTCGATCGCTCCTACTGCCTGGAGGACCATGATCGCAATTTCAACCCCCAGCGGCATTCGCTGGACGACCAGCCGCTTGCGCCCGTTCCGGCCGGCAGCTCCTACTATTCGACGACCGCCATTGCCCAGCACGCCCTCGACATGCTGGCCGAACACCGCGCCGAGCACCGCAGCCAACCGTTCTTTCTCTATTTGTGCTTCACGGTCCCGCACTTCCCCCTCCATGCCCTCCCCGAGGATATCGCCGTCTACCGCGAGCGCTATCGCGCTGGTTGGGACGCGGTGCGCCGTCAGCGGTACGAACGCATGAAAGCGATGGGGCTCGTCCACTGTCCGTTGGCCGGGCTCGATCCCGACGTGATTCCCCGGTGGAACCTTTCGGAGAGCCAGTTGCGCGAGCAGATCAGCGCGGACGAGGTTGGCCGCGCTGTGCCGTGGAACAGCCTTTCGCCCGACCAGCAGCGGTTCCAGGCGGAAAAAATGGCGATCCACGCCGCCATGATTCACCGCATGGACATCGAGATCGGACGCGTGGTCGAACGTTTGAAGGCCCTGGGAGTCTTCGAGGACACGGTGATCTTCTTCCTTTCCGACAACGGCGCCAGCGCCGAACAAATGAACCGGGGCGACAAACACGACCGAAGCGCCGCTCCCGGATCGGCCGGCAGCTTCCTTTGTCTCGGACCGGGCTGGTCCAGCGCTTCCAACGCGCCGTTCCGGCTGCACAAGTGCTGGGTCCACGAGGGCGGGATTGCCACGCCGCTGGTGGTCCATTGGCCGCGGGGGATCGCGGCGCGGGGTGAACTCCGCCACACCCCAGCCCACGTGATCGACATCGCGCCGACGATCGTCGAACTGGCCGGTGGGGCGTGGCCCCCGCCGTTGGCCGACAAGTCGGCCCCGTCGCCGCCCGGCAAGAGCCTCGTGCCAACGTTCGCCAGGAACGTCGACGTCCTGCACGAGGAGTTGTGGTGGTTCCACGAGGGCAACCGCGCGATTCGCGTCGGCGACTGGAAACTGGTCTCGGTGGGAGCCGGTCCGTGGGAACTGTACGATATGAAATCCGACAGGTCCGAAACGAAGAACCTGGCCGCTGACCGTCCGGATCAAGTTCGCAAACTCGAAGAAGCATGGAAACGGCTTGCCGACGAGTTTCAGGCATCGGCCACGAGAGACCTTCCCACCGACAAGCCCGACGCAAAGCCCAAGCCCAAGAAAAAGCCCGGCCAGCCGAAGGGCGGCCAACCCAAGCCCGGCCAGCCGAAGGGCCCTCAGGCGAAGGGCGGTTGAAGACGGCCGCATGATTCGGGAGGCCGTGCGAGTCCGACAGGGGGTTGCACGCGGCGCTTCCGGCAACGACAATCCGAGGACGAGGATGGCTTGCAGGGGCGCAATCGGCCGCGGCGGGCTTCTTTCCCTCGAGCGTCCTACCCAAGACTTCAGGAGACCGGCAACATGCGATCGTGGAAACTCACTCGACGCGCGATGCTGAAGAAAACCGCCCAGACGGGCGCGGTCCTGGCCCTTCCGGTGATCGTTCCCGGCAAGGTCCTGGGCGTAAACGGGGCCGTTCCGCCCAGCGAGAAGATCGTCGCCGGGGGCATCGGTCTTCGGGGGCGCGGGATGGGCGATTTGCAATGGATGATGGGCCAGCCGGACGTGCAGTTCGTCGCCATCTGCGACGCCAACAAAAAACAACGCCTCGCCGTGAAGCAGTTCGTGGACAACCAGTACGGCAATCAGGATTGCAAGGCCTATCCCGAAATGCGGGCCTTTCTGGCCGAACGCACGGACATCGACGCCGTGTTGATCGCCACCGGCGACCGCTGGCACGCGCTGGCTTCGATTTGGTCGATGCGGGCGGGAAAGGACGTGTACACGGAGAAGCCGTCGTCGATGACAATCGCCGAGGGCCGGGCGGTGGTCGAGACCGCCCGCCGCTATGGCCGGATCTACCAGACCGGCACGCAGCGGCTGAGCGAGGCCCACCACGTGTTCTGCATCGAGATGGCTCGCTCCGGACGGCTGGGCAAAATCCACACGGCTTATGCCCATATCGCGCCGTGGGACGCTGCCCAAATGCGACACGACTGGCTCCCGGCCGTGCCCGAGCCGCCCAAGGAGGAGTTGGATTGGGACGCTTGGCTCGGCCCCTGTCCCTGGCGGCCCTACAATCCCCAGTATGTCGCCGGGGGGTGGCGGGGCCATTACGACTTCCACACCAGTTGCATCGGCGAGTGGGGCGCGCACACGTTCGCCCAGGCCCAGGCGGGATTGGATTGCAGCGAGACTTCGCCCATCGAGTACGAATACGTGGCCAACGAGACCGGCGACGGCATGGTGACCCATTTCGCCAACGGCGTGAAAATGATCCTCTCCCGGGGCGACAAGTATTGGCACGGCTCCTGTGGCGAGCGGTTCGACGGTACGGAAGGCTGGGTCGCCGCGGCCGACGGGTATTCCAAACCCGACGTCTCCTCGCCGACCCTGCTCGGCGAATACAAGAAGGTGATCGGCGACTACGTCGCCCGCACCGGCCGGGCCCTGGATCACATGCGGAACTTCCTCGACTGCGTCAAGAGCCGCCAGCCGACCGTGGCCAATCCCGAGGTCATGCACCACTCCATGACCACGGTCCACGCGGCCAACATCTGCATGTGGCTCAAGCGGAGCCTGAAGTTCGACCCCGTCAAGGAGGAATTCCTCGGCGACGACGAGGCCAATCGCTTCCGCTCGCGCGCGATGCGAGAACCCTACGTCTACTGAGCCTCCTGCATGGTCCATCGGGGCGGGACCGTCGCGGCCGCACGACCGTGGCCGGGACGCCTTCGCTCCGCGTTTGGGGACGGGCCTTCAAGGCCCGCGGCGCTTGCCCGAGCAGAACGCCGTTGGGGTGATGGCGTGGCCCCCGGCTAGCCCGGATTATTCAAGAATTCGGGAATCTTTGAGCCTCCTGGAACCTCTAAGTTGTTGAACATGGACAACTTATCCGCTCGAAGGAGGCCCAAAGGTGGTTGTACAGTCTGATTGGCAGT
>Ga0101944_10003702_pt1 | contig 20642 bp, 11 predicted proteins | sample DewCreD2012metaG_FD_75245 | JGI IMG/M metagenome (GOLD analysis project Ga0101944, IMG submission 75245) | Hot spring sediment bacterial and archeal communities from British Columbia, Canada, to study Microbial Dark Matter (Phase II) - Dewar... ... | reverse complement strand
GCGAACCACCTGTCAAGCGAAATCCGCAGGCCGGCCGCAACTCCGCGTCAGATCAAGGCCGGTTTGTCAGCAGCCTCGGGCATCCTTGACAACCCACCCGCCCAACCCCGACAGTTCGGCCGCCATGCAGACCTCCCCGCGCCGGCGCCCGATCCTGCTCCTTCCCGCCCTCCTCGCGCTCCTCGCGCCGCCGCCCGCCGCCGCGCAGCGCCGCGCCCCGCCGCCTCCACCCGACCCGGCGCAGACGGCCCGCGACATCTACGCCGCCGGCGACTTCATCGGCGCCCTCGTCGAGTTCGAACGGGTGCGGGCGGAAACCGGCGACGAGAAACTCCGCCTCGACGTCGCCCGCACCTACGTCCAACTCGGCCGGCACCTCGAAGCCGTCGAAGCCTACGAGACGTACCTCGCCGGCCCCGGCGCCGCCCTCCCGCCCGAACAGCTCGCGCCGGTCCGGGCGGAACTGGAAGCCGCCCTCGCCCGGGTCGCCAACCTCCGCATCACCGCCGACCGGGAGGGCGTTGAAGTCCGCCTCGACGGCCGGTCGATCGGCTTCACGCCGCTCATCACCCCCGTCCGCACGGTCCCGGGACCGCACGTCGTCGAGTTCTTCCACCCGCAGTGCGAGGACGAACGCGTGCAGGTGTTCGCGGACGGCGGCGTGGAAACCCCGGTCGCCGTCGCGATGCGCGTGCCACCGCCGCCCCCGCCCCCGCCACCCACCGCGGAGCTGCTGGCGCAGCGCGAGCGGGAGCGCGAGGAGGCGCGCCGGGCCGAACAGCAGGACTGGAGCCGCCACGCCTGGAACCCGATGCCCCACGCCGCGCCGTGGGGCTGGGCCGACCACGTCCCCGCCGGCGCGATGATCCAGGTCGGCGCCGGCGTCGGCGACCTCACCGCCTCCGACATCCTCGACGCCGAAGGCTCCGGCGGCGGAACCGGCCCGGTCACCTTGCGCTCCGTCGACCCCGGCCTCGCCCTTCTCGCCTTCCTCGGCTACCGCCTCCATGCCGCGCCGATGTTCGCCGTGGGCGGCTTCTTCCAGTACCAGTTCCACGAGACCTACACCAACCTGGTCCGCGGCCTCTCCGACGGCAACACCGCCTCGCTGTACGGCGGCCTCAAACTCCGCGTCTTCTTCCCCCTCGGCCTGTTCGAACCCTGGGTCGGCGTCGGCGCCGGCTACGCCTGGGCCCGCAGCGAATGGACGACGGCCACCCCGGAAGGCGTCTTCTACCATCGCCTCCAGGGCGTCGTCGTCCCGCTCGAAGTCGGCCTCGACGTCGCCCCCCTCGAGTTCCTCACCGCCGGGTTCGGCTTCCAGTACGGCTTCGGCGTCTGGCAGGAGTTCTGCCGCCACTGGACGGCCGACGGCAACCCCGAGGCGTGCTGCGGACCGGGGGACACCGACTGGATGACCGATCGGCCCGACCTCTGGACCTTCGACGTCCACCTCACCTTCTACGTGGGGTAGCCGTGACGCCGCTCCTCGCCGCCTGGACGCTCGCCGCGGCGGGCGTCGCGGCGGCGCCGGCCGATGCCGACGGCGCCGAGTCCCGCGCTCTCGAACGGCGCTGCGCCGCGCTCCTCGAGCGCCCGGCGGCGCCCCACGCGGCCCGTCACCTGTTCGCCGCCGCCGCCCTCCGCCCCTGGGTCCCGCCCGGCGCCGTCGAGACCTGCCTCGACCGCCTGCTCGACACCCCCGGCGTCCCGACTCCGCTGCGCCGCGCCGCGCACGCCCTGCGCGCCACCCTGGCGTTCGAGGACGGCGACGAGGCGGCGGCGCGGGCGGAGGCCGAGCGGGCGGGCGCCGTCGCGGACTGGGAAGTCGCCGGGCCGTTCCACGATCCCCGCCGCAACCCGCTGGCCGGCGGCGGCACCGTCGCCGAGGCGGTCGCGGCGCTGCGGGACGACCCCGCCGCGACCCTCGCCGGCCGCCGCGGCATCGTCGCCTTCCGCGCTCCGCCCGCCCCGCGCCCCGACGGCGTCCTCGACCTCGAGCGCGCCGTCCCGCTCGCCGGCGGCGCCTGCGCCCTCGTGCGCCTCGCCCTGCCCGCCGGCGGCGCGACCGAATTGCTGCTCGGCGGCGCCCCGGCCTTCTCCGTCTGGCTCGACGGAACCGGCGCCGCCGCCGAACCGCTCTCGATTCCGGCCGTCCGGGACGACGCCGCCCCCGACCGCTTCGCCGTCCCCCTCCCGGCCTCCCCCGCCCCGCGCGTCGTGCTGGTCGGCGTCTGCCCCGAAGGCGGGCCGGCCGCCGTGCGCGCCTTGCTCGGACGCGGCGGGAGCGACGTCGAACGCGCCGCGCGGGTCCTCGCCGCTCCGCCGGCCCGCGACCCCGACGCGGTTCTCGCCGCCGCCGAGCTGCTGGTCGAGGCCGGCGCCTTGCCGCGCGATGCCGACCCGCTGGCCGGCCCCCTGGCCGCCCTGCCCGCCGACCGGGCCGGCGCCGCCGCCCTCCTGCTCGCCCGCTCGGGCGTCACCGCCGCCGACCGCCACGCCGCCGCCGCCCGCGCGGCCCGCCTCCGCCCCGACGACCTCGAGGCGTGGCTGGCCGTGGCGCGCGAAGGCTCCGCCCTCGCCGATCGCGCCGGCGTCGACCCGGCGCTCCTGCGGGCCGCGGCCCTCCCGCCCCCCTCCGCGCGCGTCGCCGTGGCCCGCGCCCGCGCACAGCTCGCCGACGGCCTGCCGCTTCAGGCCGCCGCCACGCTCGAGGCCTGGGACGGCGACGACGCGCCGCCCGAGGTCCTGCGCGCCCTGGCCGACATCGCCGCCGCCCGGGGCGATGCTACCGCCGCCGCCGCGCTGGCCGAACGCCGCCTCGCCGTCCGCCCCGCCGACCCGGACGCCTGGAGCGCGCGACTCGATGCCGCCGTCGCCGCCGGACGCGGCGACGACGCCCGCGCCTGGCTCGCCGCGCCGCCGTTCGTTCCCGCCGGCGCCGCCGAAGGTCCCGTGCCGTCGCTGGCCCTGGAACGGCTCGCCGCCGCCACCTGGCTGAGGCTCGGCGACGTCGAGCGTGCCGTGGCCGTCCGCCGCCGGCTCGCCGCCGAGCGCCCCGCGGACGAGACCGCCTGGTTCGACCTCGGTTGGGCCCTCGCCCTCGCCGGCCGGGAGGACGACGCCGAGCGGGCGCTGCGCGAGGGGCTGCGCCTCCAGCCGACCGACCCGCTCGCCCGCTCGTGGATCGCCGCGCGCGAGGAACCCGACCCGCTCGTCGATCGATTGCTCGACCGCGACCTCGATCCGGCCGACCTGACCGCCTCCGCCGACGCCGCCTTCCCGTCCGCCGCCGCCGCGTACGTCCTGCGCGCGGTCGCGACGTGGGTCGAGTCCTCGGGGACGGTGCGCGAACGCCACCGGCGCCTGCTGCTCGCGCGCGTCCCCGCGGGCGCCGCCGAACTCCGCCGGCTCCCACTCGCCGCCTACGACGCCTCGCGCACCGTGTTCCGCCTGCTCCGCGCCGCGGTGCGGGACCCCGCCGGCCGCGCGCGCGGCGGCGCGAGGCTGCGCGCCGAAGGCCTCGACCTCCCCGAACAGCGATTGTACAGTTCCGCCGTCCTGTCGAGCCTCGAACTGCCGCCGCTCTCCGCCGGCGATCTCGTCGAGGTCGAGTTCGAACTCGTCGATGTCGCCCCGTCCTCCCTGCCCGACGGCGCCCTGGCGCGCGAGTTCCCGGCGCGCGAGGCCTATCCGACGGCCCGCCTGCGGGTCGGCGCGATCGCGCCCGAAACCGTTCCCCTGCGGCTCGCCGGCCCGGCCGGCATCCCCGGCCGCCGCGAGGAGGGCGCGGACGCCGGCCGCCGCTGGGTCTCCTGGGAATCGGAAGGCCTGCCCGCCGTGGAACCCGAACCGCTCGGACCGCCCCTGCGCGAGCTGGCCGGCGCGGTGCGCGTGAGCACCTTCACCGTCTGGGCCGAGGTCGGCGACTGGATCGCGCGGCTGTTCGAACACGCCGGCGCCGACCGCCGCGTCGCCGCCCTGGGCGAAGGGCGCGACGCCGCCGCAGTCTACCGCGAGGTGGCCTCGCGCGTCCGCTACGTCGCCATCGAGTACGGCCGCCAGGGGCTCGAGCCGGACCCGCCCGCCGTGACGCTGGCCCGCGGCTACGGCGACTGCAAGGACAAGGTGGCGCTGCTGATCGCCGCCCTGGCGGCCGCGGGCGTCGAGGCCCGGCCGACCCTCGTGCGCACCCGCTACGCCGGGATCGACCCGTTCGCCGCCGAGTTCCCCTACGCCTACGCTTTCGACCACGTCGTCGCCTGGCTCCCGCCGCCGTTCGACCGCTACGTCGATCCCACCGCGACCCGCCTGCCGTGGGACGTGCTGCCGCGCGCCGACCGCGGCGCCCCCGGCCTCGTGCTCGACCCGACCGGCCCGCGACCCGTGACCCTCCCCGCCGGCGCGCCGGAGGAGGAAGGGCTCGAACGACGCGACACGATCTTCTTCGATCCCACCGGCGAGGCCGCGCTGCTCGGCGAGATCGCGGCCGGCGGCGCCGACGCCGGCGACCTGCGCGAACTGCTCGCCGCACCCGACCTCCGCGCCCCCGTCCTCGCCGCGCTGCTCGACCGCGACCTCCCCGATGCCCAGATCATCGCCGTGGACCTCGCCGGCCTCGAACCCGACGCCCCGCGCCTGCGCGCCGGCTACGTCGGCTCCGTCCCCGGCTTCGCCCGCACCACCCCCCGCCGCCTCGAAGTCCCGCTCGGCGTCCGCTTCGACCTCGTCGAACGGTTCGCGCCCCTCGAACACCGCCGCACCGACCTCGAACTCTCCGTGGCGGGATTCCCCGTCCGCTGGCGGCGCGACGTCCGGATCTCCCCCACCGCGGGATGGGTCTGGTCCGACGTGCCGGCGGAGGTGCGGGAGGTGGAGGCCTTCGGCAGCTTCTCCCTCGCCGTACGCGACGAGGGCGGAACGCTGCACGTGTCCGCCGAACTCACGCTCGACCGGATGCGCGTGGCCGCCGCCGAGTACCGCGAGTTCCGCGCGTTCCTCGCGCGCATCGACGCCGCGCTGGCCGCCCCCGCCGCGGCCGTGCGCCGCAACCCGGGAGAGTAGGGCGATGCGCACGACGACCGGACCACGCACGCCGCACCGCCGCCCGCCCGCCCGCCCCGCGCCGCGCGGCGTCCCCGCCCCGGCGCCGTGGCTCGCGCTGGTCGCCGCGGTCGCCGTGGCGCCGGCGAGCGCGGCGCAGACCGCGGGCGATCCGTTGGCCGCCGCGACGCTCGACCGCGCCGCCGCGGCGGCGGAGGCGGCCCGCGCCGCGGACCCGGCCGACCCGCTCCCCGCCTACCTCGCCGGCGTCGCCCTCTCGGCCGGCGGACACCCGGCCCGCGCCTTCGACGCCTTCCAGGCCGCCGTCGACGCCGCCCGGGCCGACGGGTGGTCCGCCCGCGCCGCCGTCCTGGCCGCCCTCGCCCTCGACGAACTGCTCGGCCTCGTCGCCTACCTCCCGCGCGCCGACACCGCGGCGTGGAACGTCCCGCTGCCGGACGGGGACGCCCCCGCCGCCCTGCTCGCCCGCCGCGCCGCCCTGCGCCTGCGTCTGGCCGGCGCCGCGATCGACGGCGACGCCGCCGCCCTCGACGACGCCCGCGCGCGCCTCGGCTGCGGTCCCACCGACTCCGAAACCGACCCGCTCGCCCGCTCGCCCTGGCGCGTCCTCGAAGCCGGCGGACGGCGCGGCGCCGAAACCGTCGCCCCCGGCTTCCCCGTATTCGCCGGTCTGCCCGCCGCCGCGCCGGAAACCGGCGCGGAACGCTGGCGCGCCTCCGTCCCGTCCTGCACCGGCGACGATCCGCCGTCCTGCGCCCTCCGCTGCGGCCCCGTCTTCGGTCCCGGCGGCCCCGGTTTCCCCGGTCTCCACGTCGCCGAAACCGACCTCGTCGCCGACACGCCCGCCCGCGCGCTGGCCGCCGCCTTCGGCCCCGACCCGTTCGTCCTCCGCCTCGACGGCCGCGAAGTCCTCGCCGGTGACCCTGCCGCGGACGGCACCGAGGAACGGCTCCTCGTCCTCGACCTCCCCGCCGGCCGCCACCGCCTGCGACTCGAGGTCTCCTCCTCCGCCACCCCCGCGCTCGAACTTCAGCTCGTCGCCGCCGGACCGGAACCGCCGCCGCGCCGGACCCTTCCCGAACCGACCGAGGTGTCGCTCGGCACCGGGCTGCGCGCCGCGCCGCTCGATCCGGCCGCCCTCGCCGCACCCTTCGAGACCGAACCGGTCCGGCGCTGGGTCGAGGCGGCGCTGGCCGGGATGTTCGGCGACGTCGATCGGCAGCGCGTCGCGCTGGAAGGGCTCGTCGCCGCGCTCCCCGACTCGGCGCTCGGCTGGAGCACCCTCGCCGACGCCGTCTGGAACGGCGACCTGCCGCCCGACGTCGCCACCCGGCGCCTGCACGACCTGCTCGCGGACCACCCCACGGCCCTGGCCGGCTCGTACACCGCCGCGCTGCTCGAAGTCGGCCTGCTGTACGGCGAGGGACGCGCCGACGAGGCGCTCGCCGCGCTCGATCGCGCCGCCGCGACCTTCCCCGAGGAACCCGGACCCGCGCTGGTCGATGCGCAACTCGCCCTCGACCGCGGCGAACTGGACCGGGCGGCGCGGGCCCTGGCGGCCGCCGAACGGGCCGCCGGGACGACGTGCCGCACGCGGATCGTCGCCGCCGAACTGGCCCGCGCCCGGGGCGATGCTGCGGCCGAACTGGCCGCGCGGGAGGCGGCGGGCGGCTGCGAACCGTCGCGTTCGGGCCTGACCGAGGCCCTCCGGCGCGCCGGACGCCTCGCCGCGGCGGCGGACACCGCCGAACTCGGCGCCGCGACCACCGCGGACCCCTCCTACCACCTCCGCTGGCGCGCCCGCCTCGCTCTCGCCGGCCGGGACGCCGGGTCGGTCGTCGCCGCCGCCGCCGCGCTCGCCGACCTGCGGACCGCCGAGCCGGCGGACGCCTGGACCCTCTTCGATGCCCTCGGCGCGCTCGGCCGCGACGACGAGGCGCTCGCGGCGCTCGAACGGTTCGTGGCGTTGAACCCCGGGCCGCACGGGGCGGCGGCCCGGCGGCTGTCGGGCGATGGCCTGCCGCTGCGCGAGGACGGCCTGCACCGCGTGCGCCTGCACGAGGCGGGCGGGACGGCCGGCGACCCGCCGCGGCTCGTCGTCCTCGACCAGGTCGTGCTGCGCCTCCGGACGGACGGCTCCGGGACGATGCAGGTCCACCGGCTGGTCCGCGCGGGCGATTCCGCCGCCGCCGAGGAACTGGGACAGGTCGCGGTTCCCCCGGACGCCCGCATCGTCGCGCTCCGAACCATCCACCCCGACGGCACCTCGATCCACGCCACCGACCGCGCCGGCGGCCGGGACTACCCCCTCGTCGGTCTGGAGGCCGGCGACTACGCCGACGTCGAGTACGTCGTCGAGACGGCGCCGTCGCCAATCTTCCCCGGCGGCGCCGCGTCCCCCGCGTTCTTCTTCGCCGCCCCCGACGAATGGCTCGGCCGCAGCGAGTACGCGATCGTCCACCCGGCCGCCGTCGACCTGCGCTGGGACGCCGGGCCCGGCGCGCCGGAGCCGGAGGTCGCGGACCTCGAAGGGCTGGTCGTGCGCCGCTGGATCGCCGCGAACGTCCGCCCCCAGCCGCTCGAACCCTGGGCGCCCGACGCCGAGGACGTCCTGCCGAACGTGCGCGCCTGCACCGGCTGCACGCTCGAACGCGCCGCCGTGTTCCTCGCCCGCCGCGCCGCGCGGCGCCTCCGCGACGACCCCGGAATGGACGCGTGGACCGTCGCGGCCGCCGCGGACCCGGAGCCCCGCGCGGCGCTCCGCGCGCTCTACGACCGCGTCCTCGACGAGGTCCGCTCGGCGCCCGAACCCGCGGATACCCCGCGGTCCGTCTTCCTGCGCGGCCGCGGGGACCGCACGCTCCTGCTGTACGAACTGGCGCGCCGCGCGGGACTCGAACCGGAACTGTGGTACGCCTCCCCGGCGAGCCGCGGCGACGTCCCGCCCGGCCTGTGGTTCGACGGCGACTACGCCGTGCCGCTGCTGCGCGCCGCCGGGACCTGGGTCTACGCCGCCGAGGACTTCGTGCCGTTCGGCGAACTGCCGCCGAACGTCGGCGGCCGTCCGGCCGTGCGCGTGGCGCCGGCCCCGGGCGAGGGCGTCGTCCCCGTCCTCGACGAGCCGGCGAGCGAGTACCGGGTCGAGGCCCGCGTTCGCGAGGGCGTCGTCGTGCTGGAGGCCCGCGCAACGCTCCGCGGTCTCGCCGCCGCCGCCTTGCGACAGACGCTGGCCGAAGGATCGCCCGAGCGACTGGCCGAGCACGTTCGCACCTACGCCTTCCCCCACTTCGGCCGCGGCGCGTCGTTCGAGTCGGCCGGGGTGGACGGGGCCGAGTCGCGGGAGGGTCCGCTGCGCGTTTTCGCCACGATCCGCCTGCCGCCCGGCCCCGGCGGCGCGCCGGCGCTCGCCGTTCCGCATCGCTGGCGCGAGCGCTTCGCGGCGCTCGCCGAACGGCGTCACCCGCTGCTGCTGCCGGCCTCGGTGGTCGAGGAATGGTCGATCGTCGCCCGCGGCGTCGCCCCGCAGGCCGCGCTCGACGTCGTGCCGCTCGACCTGACGACCCCCTTCGGCTCGTTCGTCCAGCAGGTCGCCGAGACGGACGAACCCGGCGCGCTCGCGGTTCGGCGTTCCCTGCGCCTGCCCGCCCAACGGATCGAGCCGGCCGACTACCCGGCGTTCCGCGCCTTCGCCGCCGCCGTCGATGCCGCCGTGGAGGCCCCGTTCCCGTTTCCGTCGTCTGGCAGGTCGGTTCTCGCTGCACCGCCGCGCGGAACGCCGGGCGACGACCCGCGCGGGTTGGGGCGGAGTTGGAAGACGGCGGAACGGACGGTCGGTCCGCCGACGGCAGGGCGGTTTGTCGTCCCTTCGCGACCGTGCTATGGGGCCGTCCGAGGGAGGTCGGGCGCGATGCCCCAGCAGGTAGAACCCATCGGAGCCGGCCGCGCGCTGATCTGCATCCCGACCTACAACGAGAAGGAGAACGTCGGACCGATCGTCGAGGCGGTTCGCCGGGCGGTTCCCGATGCCCACGTCCTGATCGTGGATGACAACTCCCCCGACGGCACCGGGAAGCTCGCCGACGACCTCGCCGCCGCCGACCGCCAGGTCTTCGTGCTCCACCGCCCCGGCAAGGAAGGCCTCGGCCGCGCCTACCTCGACGCCTTCCGCTGGGGCCTCGCCCGCGGCCACGACAAGCTCGTCGAGTTCGACGCCGACTTCTCGCACGACCCGAAGTACCTGCCCGTCATGCTGGAAGCGCTCGACCGCGCCGACGTCGTCGTCGGCTCGCGCTGGGTCCCGGGCGGCGGCACCGAGAACTGGAGCGCGCTGCGGAAGCTGATCTCCGCGGGCGGCTCGTTCTACGCCCGCACCGTCCTCGGAATGCCCGTGCGCGACCTGACCGCGGGTTTCGTCGGCTGGAACCGCCGCGTCCTCGAAACGCTCGACCTGGACCTCGTCGAGTCTGCCGGGTTCGCGTTCCAGATCGAAATGAAGTACCGCGCCTTCCTCCGCGGCTTCCGCATCGAGGAGATCCCGATCGTCTTCCCCGACCGCCGCGTCGGCACCTCGAAGATGTCGCGGCGCATCCTGTTCGAGGCGTTGGCGAGGGTGTGGCGGCTCCGCTTCCGGGTGCGGCGCCAGGCACGGGCGCGGAAGGTCGGCTGACGTGTCGTTCGCCGATCGATTGCGCGCCCTGCCGGTCGGCCGGTTCCTCAAGTTCTGCGTCGTCGGCGGCTCCGGCGTCGTCGTCAACTACGGCGTCTATCTGCCGCTCACCCGCTGGCTCGGCGTGCTCGAGGAAACCGCGCTCGTCGCCAGCATCGCCGTCTCGATCCTCACCAACTTCCTCCTCAACGAGGCGTGGACCTTCCGCGATCGCCGCACCGGCGGCTCGGCCGGCAAGCTCCGCCGCCTCGGGCGCTTCTATCTCGTCTCGCTCGGCGGCGCCGCGATCCAGTGGGGCGTCTCGATCCTCTGCTTCCGCCGGCTCGGCCTCGACGACCGCCTGGCCGTCCTGGTCGGCATCGGCGTCGCCACCGCCTGGAACTTCGTCGTCAACCTGCTCTGGACGTGGAGGAAGTCCGGGCGCCCCGCAGACGACGCCGCAGCGTGAAGCCCGCCGCCGAGAACAGCACGCCCACCAGCGCCCCGACCAGCACGTCCAGCGGGAAGTGCACCCCGAGGTAGATCCGCGACCAGCCCACCAGCACCGCCCCGAAGACCGCCCACGGCGCCAGGCCGGGGTAGAGCAGGGCGACGTACGTCGCCGCTCCCGCCGCCGCCTGCGTGTGCCCCGACGGGAACGACCGGTCGTACAGCTTCTCCGCCGGCATCCGCACCTCGACGCCCCGCCCCGCGAAGTGCGCCGCCGGCCGCTCCCGGTCCACCGCCGACTTGAGCCCCTCGACCGCCAACGCCCCCAGCGCCACCGACAGCACCATCGCCACCGCGTGCGCCCGCAGCCGCGGCCGGTCCCGCAGCGCCATCGGCCCGAGCACCAGCAGCACCAGCACCACGCCGTGCCCGAGGTACGTCGTGATCGAGAAGAACACGTCGAACCCCGGCGACCACGTGCCGTGGATCGCCAGGAAGAGGCGTTCGTCGAGCGAGATCAGCCAGTCCACGGTCCGCCGTCAGACCTGCGCCTCTTGCAGGTACTCGGGAACCTCGGCCGCCCAGCCCAGCTCGGCCCGGATCGAATCGCGCAACGCTGCCGACGCCTCGGGCTCGCCGTGCACGACGAACACCCGCTTCGGCGGCCGCGGCGCCGTGCGCAGCCAGCGCAGGAGCTGGTTCCGATCGGCGTGCGCCGACAACCGGTGGATCATCGCCACCTGCGCGTTCACCGCCACCCACTCGCCGTGGATCTTCAGCGTCTTCTCCCCGTCCTGCAGCCGCCGCCCCCGCGTCCCCGCCGCCTGGAACCCCGTGAGCAGCACCGTGTTGCGCGGGTCCGGCAGCAGCGTGCGCAGATAGTGCAGCACGCGCCCGCCCGTCGCCATCCCCGAGGCGGAGATCACCACCGCCGGCCTGCGGCCTCGCGCGCTGGCCCGCGAGCCGTTCCGCCCCTTCGGGACCGCCGCCTTCCGGTACGCCAGCGGCGCGCCGCCGCGCGCCCGTTCCCGCATCTCCTCGTCCTGGTCCTCCGCGTGTCGCGCCACCACCTGCGTCGCCTGCTCGGCCATCGGCGAGTCCACAATCACCGGCACCGGCGGAATCCGCCCCGCCTCGAGCAGCTCGTTGATCAGGTACAGCACCTCCTGCGTCCGGCCGACCGCGAACGCCGGAATCACCACCCGGCCGCCCCGTCGCACCGTCGCCGAGATCAGCTCCGCCAGCTCGTCGCGCGGATCGACCGCCTCGTGTTCCCGGTTCCCGTAGGTCGATTCCACCAGCACGTGGTCGCATTCCGGCAGCGGCGACGGATCCGGCAGGATCGGCGCGTCGTACGGCCCGACGTCGCCCGAGAACAGGATCCGCACCGGCGCCCCGCCGTCCTCCACCGTGAGCAGCACGTGCGCCGAGCCGACGATGTGCCCCGCCGGCAGGAACTCCGCCGTCACGCCGGGCGCCACCCCGAACGGCTGCCGGTAGCGCCAGCGCACGAAGAACTGCAGCGCCCGCCGCGCGTCCTGCTCGTCGTACAGCGGCCGCGCCGGCGCGTGCTTGGAAAACCCCTTCCGGTTCGCGTAGGCCGCGTCCTCCTCCTGCAGCCGCGCCGAGTCCGGCAGGATGAACTGCGCCACGTCGTGCGTCCCCGTCGAGGCGTGGATCGCTCCGCGGAACCCCTCGCGCGCCAGCAGCGGCAGGCCCCCGATGTGATCGACGTGCGCGTGCGTGGCGACCACCGCGTCGATCGATTTCGCCTCGACCGGCAGCGGCACCCAGTTCCGCTCCCGCAACTCCTTGTGCCCCTGGAACAGCCCGTGGTCGACGAGCACTCGGGCCCGCGAGGTTTCCAGCAGATACTTCGACCCGGTCACCGTGCCCGTCGCACCCAGGAACTTGAGCTTCATCGGTCTCCTCCTCCCTCGTCGTCCCCCGTTCCTTCCGCCGCCTGCGTTCTGCTCGAGTCTGCCCGCTGCGGCAATCGGATCACAGCCCCCTCGTCGCTCCCTGTTCCTTCCGCGGCCTTCGTTCCGCGGCGCGTCCCCCTCCTGGGCGGTGTCCCCTCCGCTGCGTGCCCCGCGCTGGCCGCAGTCCGGTCCCCCGGCAACGTCGTCCTCGATCAGCGCGCCCTCACCGGGGAACCGCGCAGCGCTCCTCCACCACCGCGCGCGCCGCGCCCGTGGCGGCCTCGCAGGCGCGCGCCAGGTCGTCCAGCAGCAACGCCAGCTCCTCGTCGAGGCACCGTGTCGCGGCCGCGGCCGCCGCCAGCGCCCGCAACTCCCCGAGCGTCCGCGGGAAGCCGGCGGTCCACGGAGTCCCGGCGTCCGACAGACACGTCGCCGCCACCTCCGCCCGGCACTCCGCATCGAGCGCCAGGTCGGCCGCGCGCGCCGCCGCCTCCAGCCCCGCCGCTTCGGCCGCCGCAGGCGTCTCGTCCGAAAACCCCCGCCGGAACAACTCCTCGTACAGAGACGTCAACCGCGCCCGCTCGCTCGTCCGGTCGCCGCCCGGCACGAGCCACGACGCGACCCGCGCGTGGAGGTCCAGCAGGGCGCGTTCGAACGGCCGCTGGAGCGCCCGGCGGGCGGAGGCCGGCAGCAGTTCTTCCCACGCGCCGGGCGCGACGGCCCGCCCGCCGAGCGACAGCAGCACGCGCACCCGGTCGCCCTGCACGCGGCGGATCGTCTCCACCAGCGGGTTGCGGTCGGGCGGACGGCGCACGGTCGCCGCTTCCTCGAGGCCGGAGCGGATCGCCGCCAGCGCCGCCAGCCGCGTCTCGACGTCGTCCGATTCGACCAGCGCGTCGAGCGCCCCGAACGGCGCGGCCGCCGATTCCCCGCCCGCCCCTTCGGACGGGCCGGGAACGCCCGTGGCCAGCAGCGCGGCGGCGGCCAGCGTCTGGCGTCGGGCGGCCGAAGTCACCAACTCCCGCGCCGGCAGCAGCGACAGATCGGCCGGAGCGCCGCGCCGAATCTCGCCCCACAGCAGGTGCGCCGCCAGCACCGCCGCCATGCCAGGCCGGTCGTCGAACGGGAAGAGTGTCGGGTCGAACCGGCCCGCCGCCTCCCGCACCGCCGGCGCGGGGTCCTCGCCGCCGATCAGCATCGCCGCGAGCGTCACCACGGGGTCCGCGCCGCCCGCCTCGTTTGCCGCTTGCAGCAGCGCCAGAGCCTCGGCCCGCGCCGTCGGGTCGGGAGATCGCAGCCGGTCAAGCAGTCCGGGGACCACGGCGGGCGCCTCGCCGGCCGCCACCTGCGCCCGCAGTCGCACCGTCGGGTCCTCGTCGTCGGTGAACCCGAGCAGCCGGTCTGTGGCCTGGGCGACCCCGAGCAGCGGGATCAGCCCGGCCGCGGCGCCGCGCACCGCGGCGTCCTCCTGCGGATCGTCGAGAAATGCGAGGAGCGCCTCGGCCAGGGAGAGCATCTCGCGGTCCGGGGTTCGCTCCGCGCGGCCTGCGGTGATCGCATCGCCTGCGACGTGGATCAGCGCCAGCCGCTCCCGCGGATCCCGCGCCGTGCGGAGCCGTTCGGCGAGGATCGTCCAGGCGCGGCCGCCGCAGCGACAGGTCACGGCGGCCACCGCAGCGGTGCGGGTCGCCGCGTCCGGCTCCTCTTCCAGACGTCGGGCGAGCGTTTCGCAGGTCGCCGCCAGGAGGAAGCACGGCTCGGCGTTGAGCAGGTCGAGCGCTCGGCGCCGGTCGTCGAGGGCCATGTTCTCCGCGGCGATGCGGCCGAGTTCGAGCAGTTCTTCGCGGCGCGCCTCGCAGACGGCGCGGTCGTCGGGGTTGTCGAGCGCCGTGCATTCCCCGGCGGCGGCGCCGGGCCCGGCCGGCCATCCCGGCGGGGTGGGGCAGGCGAGGGCGGCGACCGTCGGCGCGACCACCCCGAGGACCCACCATGCATTCCGCGTCTGCCCAGGGAATCGCCCGGCGCCTGGGCACGCCACGAGCCTTTTCGTGATTCTCGGGTGGCCCGGCAGGGCGCGGGGAAACTCCGTCCTCGGGCCCCGCCTTCGTTGCCCGCAACGTCCGCTGGCGCTTTCGCGCGGACCGCCGGAAACCTGGCGGAACTCCGCCGTGGGTCCCCGCCTTCGTTGCCCGCAACGTCCGCTGGCGCTTTCGCGCGGACCGCCGGAAACCTGCCGAAGCCTGGGATGCGGCTGCACGCGGCATCGATGGCAGAGATCCTCGATCTTGACAAGAATCCGCTTCTCGCTAGATTCCACCCGCCCGACTGCTCCGGCATAGCTCAGTCGGTAGAGCAGGTGGCTGTTAACCACCGGGTCGGGGGTTCGAGTCCCTCTGCCGGAGCCATTCAAACCCGCCCACCAACTCGGGTGGGCTTCATGGTTTACAGGAGCCCCGGCGGGCAACCGCCGGGGCTTCGTCGCAGAAGGGCCAGTTCTCGCGGGCCTTTCCGCCTCTCGACCCTCGCTGCTTGCTCTCGGCACCGCGCTCGCGGAGATCACGAAGGCCGCCTCGAACACCCCGTCTCGGGGCCGATCGTGCTCTCCGAAGCGGAGAGCGGGGAGAGAGCACGGGGCCTTGGTTGACAGCGAGGGCCTTTTTCCAGATGGCGAAGATGGCTTGGTTAACAGCGCCTCCGCGTCGACGTCATGCTCTCGTGTCGCGATCAGGAGGCGCGTCGCCTTGTCCGCCATCTCTTCTTGTATGCGTCATCTGGATGGCGTATAAAGCATGAGGCCCGAGGGCAGGAAAGGCAGGTGCCGATGACCGAGTTGATGGACCCGAACGAGCACGCCCTCTTCGAGCGTGTCGCGCGCATCGTCGAGGCCGCGCGCGCCCAGGTGGCGAGGTCCGTCAACACCGCGATGGTGCACGCGTACTGGCTCATTGGCCGCGAGATCGTCGAGGTCGAGCAGGCGGGCAAGGAGAGAGCCGATTACGGCGAGCAGGTGGTCCGGCGCCTGGCTGAACGCCTCGGCGAGAGGTTCGGCAAGGGCTTCAGCTATCCGTCCGTCAAGCGGATGAAGCAGTTCTACCTCGCGTTCCCGCAGGGCTCGGCCATCCCCGAGAAGCTGGGCGGCTACCAGAAAAGCTCGGCGCCGCTGAGCCTTTCACCGCGCTCCGGCGCGATCGAAAAAGGCTCAACGCTGCTGAGCCAATCGGCGCGGCCCGCACCCACGCTGTTTCCGCCACTCCTCTCCTGGTCGCACTACCTCGCGCTGATGAGGATCGAGAGTCCGCAGGCCCGGGCCTTCTACGAGATCGAGGCGGCCCGGGAGGTCTGGTCGACCCGCGAGCTGGAGCGGCAGATCGCGTCGCTGCTCTATGAGCGTCTCGCCAAGAGCCGCGACAAGGAAGGAGTGCTCGCCCTCGCCCGCGAGGGTCAGCGTGTCGGTACCGCCGCGGACGTGATCAAGGATCCGATGGTGCTCGAGTTCCTTGATCTCGAAGAGCGGGCCCACTGGCTCGAGCGCGATCTGGAGCAGGCCATCATCGATCGCCTCGAGTCCTTCCTCCTCGAGCTGGGCAAGGGGTTCTGCTTCGTCGCCCGGCAGCGCCGCGTCACCCTGGAGGGCGACCACTTCTACGTGGACCTCGTCTTCTACAACCGGCTCCTGCGCTGCTTTGTGCTCATCGACCTCAAGCTCGGCAAGCTGACCCACCAGGACCTCGGCCAGATGCAGATGTACGTCAACTTCTTCGACCGCCACCAGCGGGTCGAGGGCGAGGCGCCCACGGTCGGCATCGTGCTCTGCTCCGAGAAGAACGACGCCATGGTCCGCATCACGTTGCCCGAGGACAACAAGCAGATCCTCGCGAGTCGCTACCAGCTCTACCTGCCGACCGAGGAGGAGTTGCGCTCGGAGGTGACGCGAAGCCGGGACGAGGCCGAGCGGGCTCTGCACCTCGCGTCGGAGGCGAAGCCGGGAGACGGCCGTGCCTGATCCGGTGTTGAGTCCCCACCACTTCGGCGAGGCTCTGGTGGGGCGTGCCCTGGAGTACGGGCGATGACGAAGGCCCAAGCTCACAAGTGGGATTTCAAGGCCCGCTTTCGACGGCATGCGTTCGGCTGGAGGTCCCAGCCTGCCATCCAGCGTGTGAAGGAGGCCGTCGCCGAGATCAAGAAGGTCGCGCGCAAGGACGCCGTGCTCGCCGCCGATGGTGCGGTCGCCTTCATCGAGCGGATCTCGCCCGCGCTCGAGCACATCGACAGCTCCTCGGGCGCCATCGGCACGGCCGTCAACAACGCCATCGCGACGCTCGTGCCCCTGATTGCGGAGGCGCCGGCCGACGCCAAGACCCGGGCTGCCTGGCTGGAACGGCTGTTCGATGCCCACGGAGAGGACCAGATCCCATACATCGAGAGCCTCGCCGAGTACTGGGGCGAGCTGTGCGCTTCGAGGGAGGTCGCCTCGGAATGGGCCGATCGGCTGCTCGGCACCACGCGCATGGCGCTCAGCCCCGACAAGAACCTGCGCGGCCACTTCCACGGCACGACGGCGTGCCTGAGCGCGCTCCACGCCGCCGAGCGTTACGATGACATGCTCGAGGTCCTGAAGACAGAGAGCTTCTGGCCCTACAAGCGCTGGGCGGTGAAGGCGCTGGCGGCCCAGGGCAAGAAGGCCGAGGCCATTCGACTCGCCGAGGCGAGCCGCAGCCCGTGGGCCAGCGACTGGGACATCGATCGGCTCTGCGAGGACATGCTGCTCTCATCAGGAATGGTCGACGAGGCCTACGCTCGCTACGGCCTGCGTGCCAACCGCGGCGGAACCTACCTGGCGACATTCCGCGCCGTCGCAAAGAAGTACCCGCACAAGAATGCGACCGACATCCTGGCCGATCTGGTCGAGACAACACCCGGCGAAGAGGGCAAGTGGTTCGCGGCGGCCAAGGAGGCGGGTCTCTTCGAAGAGGCTCTGGAACTCGCGAAGCGCACGCCGTGTGACCCGAAGACCCTGACGCGCGCGGCTCGCGACCACGCCGAAGACCAGCCGGCCTTCGCGCTCGGTGCCGGCCTGCTCGCGCTCTACTGGCTGGTCCAGGGCTACGGCTACGAGATCACCAGCGCCGACGTGTGGGCCGCCTACTCGGTGACGATCAAGGTGGCAGAAGGCATGGGCAAGGCAGACGAGACGCGGGAGAGCATCCGCAGGATGGCGGCATCCGTTCAGGATGGGACGAACATCGTGGCTCGCATCGTCGGCCGAGAGCTGGGGCTGTCATGACCAACGCCGCGGAGGACGAACGATGAAAGGACGACGAGCCCCTGCGGCCGCGCCGCCAACGGGCGACATCGAGGGTGCGCTCGGGGCCATGAACGCGGAGGAGCTGCGCACGCTCGTGCGTGACCTGCTGCTCGAGCTCGACGAGCGGGCTCACAGCCGCGTCGTCAACACCCTGATCAGCCGGGCGGCTCGCGGCGGTTCGGGCTGGGCGCCCGCCGCGCTCTCGAACGACGATGTCTCCGAGGTCCTCGATTTCGCCAAAGCGGCCGAACGAGTCGGTCACGCCGATCCCACCGAGGTCGACGAGTACCTGCGCCGCGGTTCCGGCGCGTTCCTCGGCAAGGACTACGTGGCCGCGTTCCGGATCTTCGGCGCGCTCCTGCGACCCATCGGCGAGGGAGAGATCGATCTCGGGCAGCACGAGATGGTGGACGAGGTGCTCGGCGTCGATACCGGTGAGTGCGCCGCACAATACGTGGTGGCCGCGTACATGACCTCTGCTCCGGAGAAGCGCGCCGAGGCGGTGCGTGCGGCCATCGACGCGGCCCACGGCGTGGGCTACATCACGGAGCCTCTCCGAGACATGGAGCGCGTGGCCGTGGAGCCACTGCCCGAGCTCGATGCGTTCCTCCCTCGCTGGCGAGCCCTCCTCGAGAAGGAGACTGGCGGCGAGCGGCGAAGCGAGTGGGACTCGGAGCAGGACCGCTGGCTGCGCGAGGTCGTGCGCCGCCTGGAGGGGGCCGAGGGACTGGCGAAGGTCGCACGGTCGACGAAGCGCGCCGACGACCTCCGCGCCTGGTGCGAGAGCCTGGTCGAGGCCAGAGACTGGAAGTCCGCGATGCCGGCTTTCGACGAGGCCGCGGAGCTGGTCGCCGACAAGGAGTACGCGCGAGGCGAGTTTCTGGACGGCGCGGCGCTCGCCGCACGGGAGCTGGGTCGCGCGGATCTTCCGGCGCGGCTCAAGCGAGCATGGCGCGCATCGCCCAGCATGCTGAGGCTACGCCGCTGGCTCGGCTCGGCGAGCGGCAGGGCGAACCTCAGAAAGCGCGCGGCCGAGGCGCTCGAGGCGTGCCCGAAGCAGGCGCACCGGCAGCGCGCCTTCCTGCACGTGCTCCTCGGAGATTTCGAGCCCGCGGCCAAGCTGCTCGCCGCCGCGCCAGGGCTCGGCTGGTCCGACAGCGAGCATCCCGGCCATCTGCTCTTCCCGCTGTTCCAGAAGATCCTCGGTGGCAAGAGCGTATCCCTCTCCGCGAGCGATGCACGGCTGACCGGCCGCGGGATGGATATCGACGAGATCGAGCTGCTGACCGCCGACCGGGATGAGCCTCGCCTGGCCGCGCCGGAGATCGAGCAGATCATCGAACAGGCCGGCGTCGGTGTCGTGTCCGAAGGCAAGGCGCGCGAGGCCGTGATCGAATCCATGCGCAAGGCAGCCGAGCGACGCGTGGAAGGCGTCACCGGCAAGCAGCGGCGCCGGCACTACGGGCACGCGGCGAGCCTGGTCGCGATCTGCGCGGCGGTCGATCCCTCGCCCGCGACGGTCGAGTGGGTGGCTCGCCTCCGCGACGAGCACCGCCGCTACCCGGCCCTTCGCGCCGAGCTCGACCGTCACCTGAGATCGCCATGAGCACCCGCCGGACCAAGCCCGAAAAGCCGCGCCCGGCCCGCGCCTCCATTCCGACCAGGCCCGAGGTGTTGCCCGAGGATCCGCTCCACTACGACCTGAAGCCGGCCCTCGTGCGACACCTGACCTGGGTCCACCACAACGCGGGACGGGTTGCGGGGATGCGGTTCTCCCACTATGGCCACAAGCGGCTCGAGACCCAGGCTCACAAGCGGCGCGTGGCCTACATGGTCATCCGGGCCGGCCACGGCAGCGTCACCATCGACGAGGTGACGCGGGTGCTCGCCGGCGACCTGCTACCGCCGCGCCGGCGACTCGTCCAGGACTTCACGCGCAAGGCGGCTGTCCTGTGCGAGGCTGCGCGGCAGTTCGGACGCCCCGGCGAGCCGACCACGCCCGAGACCTTTGCCACCTACCTCGACTTCCTCCAGCAAGGCACCACGCTGTGGTCGCGCTTCGCCGGCCAGTCCAAGGAGCGGCTGCTCGAGATGCACCGCGGCTCGATCGAGCCCCCGGTGGCGGTGGTCCGGCTCTACGACTGGATCAACGGCGACGACCTTGTCGCCGAGGAGCCGGTGCTGCGCGCGGCCACGCTCTACTGGGGGCTCTCGCTCCTGTACCATCACGACTACGAGCGCCCGGCCATCGACGCCGTCGTCGATCACGAGCTGCGCGCTGGCGGCGTCGATCCCCACGGCCTGCTGGTCCTGCCCGACTCCGAGTTCGGCGCGTCCGCGCTGCAACTCTCCCTCACCGTCACCTCGGCCGCCGACTACCGCGGAGAGCTGACCGGCTACTATGAGCACTTCGCCTTCGACCTCGGCCGCGCCCTGGCCGCGCACAACGAGAAGCTCATGACGTTCCAGGACAGCGAGGACCGCCTGCCCTGGCTCATGGTCCGCCCGCCTGACGATCTCGACCGCCAGATCTTCGAGATCATCGAGCGCCGTGGCTCGGCGCGCGCCCAGGAGATCTTGGCCGACGTCCCCGATCCGCCTCCCCTGAGGACCTTGCAGCGCCGCCTCCAGCGCCTATGCAAGGACGGTCTGCTCACCAAGCACGGGGCTCGCAAGTTTGCCTTCTACCGGCTCGCCGAGCACTTCTGAACGCCAATGCGCCGCTCATGCGCCATGCTTTGGCGGATTCAACTCCTCTCATCCGCTGCTCCATCTTGCTGAAATCACGTGATATTCTCGCGTCCGCTGTCAACCAACCGGTCGCGGGACCTGATTTTCAGGAAAGAGCCATTCAAAGTCGCCCACCAACTCGGGTGGGCTTAGTGGTTTACAGGAGCCCCGGCGGGCAACCGCCGGGGCTTCGTCGTAGAAGGGCCAGTTCTCGCGGGCCTTTCCGCCTCCCGCCCCTCGCCGCCTGCTCTCGGCGCCGCGCTCGCGGAGATCACGAAGACCGCCTCGGACACCCCGTCTCGGGGCCGATCGTGCTCTCCGAAGCGGAGAGCGGGGAGAGAGCACGGGGCCTTGGTTGACAGCGAGGGCCTCGACGGGCGAGGTCGGCGGGGCTTGGTTGACAGGAGGCAGCTCGGCCCTGACGCTCGCCAGAAGTTGACCACTTCTGCTCGCGAAGAGTTGACCACCCTTCGATCACGGATCTACTTCGTGTCCCACCCCGTGCGAAGAGTAGATCTCCTTCCGG
>Ga0101944_10003701_pt1 | contig 20645 bp, 17 predicted proteins | sample DewCreD2012metaG_FD_75245 | JGI IMG/M metagenome (GOLD analysis project Ga0101944, IMG submission 75245) | Hot spring sediment bacterial and archeal communities from British Columbia, Canada, to study Microbial Dark Matter (Phase II) - Dewar... ... | reverse complement strand
CTCCACGATCGCTGCGCCGAGCTGGGGCTTCAGCTGGAATCTCACCCCAACCTGAGGGTTCTCAAGCATGCTCCCGTGGTGGGAGTCTACCCCACCGGTCAGGTCACCGCGTTTCAGCGGGGAGGCGAACCGTTCCCCTTCGACGAGCGGTACGTGGAGATCCAGGCCCGATCCATCGTCGTGGCCACGGGCTGCATCGAGCGCCCATTGCTGTTCGAGAACAACGAGCGCCCCGGGGTCATGCAGCCCACCTGTGCGCATCGGCTGGCAAGGACCTGGGGAATCCTGCCGGGTCGGCGGGCCGTCTTCAGCGTCGGAAGCGATCTCGGTATTGAAGCGGCCCTGGATCTGGCGAGCCTGGGAATGGAGATCGCCTGCGTGGCCGATGTGCGGGAGGATGGCCAGGCGCCGGAGCTGGTTGCTGAGCTCGCGGAGTGCTCCATCCCCCTGATGCGGGGCTGGCTGGCGGTCAAGGCTCACGGATGGGGCAAGGTGAAGGCGGCGACCCTGAGCCCGGTCAATGGGACGCGACGAAAGAAATTCGATTGCGACCTGCTGGCGGCGTCGGCCGGCTTCACTCCAGCGACGGGGCCGCTCAGCCTGGCCGGAGCCAGGCTCCGACACGATCCCTGGACTGGCTTCTTTCTCCCAGCGGAGCTCCCGCCGGGGGTCCATGGCGCTGGCCGACTTCTGGGATTGCAGGATCCTCGCGCCATCGAGCTGTCGGGGAGGGAAGCTGGGCTCCGGGCAGCCGGCGATTGCGGCAGGGACGTGGCCGAATCCCTGCGATCGGTGGCGGAGGAGCGAGGATCGCGGCCCGGGCTTGCCAGGAATTCGAAGCTGGTGCTGGGACCCGTCAAGGGCTCCAAGAGCTTCCTCTGTTTCGACGAGGATACCACCGTCAAGAATGTGAACCAGGCCATGGCCACCGGCTTCGACGTGCCCGAGCTCATCAAGCGGTTCACGGCGGCGGGGACCGGGCCGAGCCAGGGGGCCATTCCCGGCCACAACCTCGCGCTGTACGTGGCCCAGACCCATGAATCCCCGGACCCGGATCCCAGACCCACCACGGTGCGTCCGCCCCTGCACCCGATCCATCTTGCGACCTACGCGGGCACGGGACACGGCATGTCCAAGCGCACCCCCGTCCATGCGCTCCAGGTGGCGGCGGGCGGGCGCATGGAGAAAGTCGGCGTCTGGAATCGGGCGCGCCGGTTCAGCGACGACAAGACGGCCCACGACGAAATCGTCAATGTGCGCCGGAACGTGGGAATCCTCGATGGATCGACCCTCGGCAAGTTTCGAATCCACGGTCCCGATGCCCTCAAGGCCCTGCAGCGGGTCTACGTGGGAGACATGTCCAGGATCCGGGAAGGGAGAATCAAATATTCCGCCATGTGCAACGAGGATGGATGTCTTCTCGATGACGGCGTCGTCGTGAAGCGCGGCGAGAGCGACTACTACTTCACCAGCTCGACGGCGCGGGCCGGCTCCACCATCGAGTGGTTTCGGTACCACACGCGTTACGAGGACTGGGACTATCACCTGGTGAACCTCACCGACGCCTTCGGGGTCATCAATGTGTCGGGGCCCAAGGCACGGAAAGTGCTCCAGCAGGTGACTTCTTTCGACCTCTCCAACGCGCTGTTCCCTTTCGCGGCCTATCGCGAATTCGAAATCGGAGGCTCCATTCCCGTTCGAGCCATGCGGCTTGGGTTCGTGGGAGAGCTCTCCTATGAGCTGCATGTGCCGTCGTCGCTCATGGAGGCGGCCTGGAGGTTGGTGGAGGAGGCGGGTCGGGATTTTGGGATGAAGTGCTTCGGCCTGGAGGCCCAGAATGTCCTCCGCATGGAGAAGGGCCACGTCATCATCGGGTCCGAGTCCGAACAGAGGACCACCCTTCACGACCTCGGCCTGGGTTTCCTCTGGCACCGGGACAAGCCCGAGGCCCGTACCGTGGGCGCCGCGGCCCTCCTCCACACCGAGCACCAAAAGGACCGACTCAAGCTGGTGGGCTTCAAGATGCGATCCCCGTCCGACAGCCCCCCGAAGGACGGTTCCATCGTCGTGGACGGCAGGATCCGGGGCTACGTGTGCACCGCGCGACGGAGCCCGACCCTGGGCGAGGTGGTGGGAATGGCCCTGGTGGACGAGCCCCTGGCGGTCCTCGGCACAGAGCTGTCCATCTTCGAGGACGAATGCGGCGGGAAACTGCTCCAGGCGGTCGTCGCCCCTATGCCCTTCTACGACCCCGAGGGCTCGAGAATGAAGATGTGAAAACCAGAAGCCAGGAACGGAGAAGAAAATGAACGAACATCGTCGGCGATCCCCCGTGCGGCTCGAGGGGCGGGCGGTCAAAGCCATCGAGCGAGAAGGCTGGGAGGTCGTGCTGGAATACGAGGGAGAGGAAAGGGCCGGTCCCCGCCTCATGGACCTGAGCCACAGCCGCAAGTGGCTGGCTCAGGGATCGAATCTGGCGGTCATCGAGCCCTGGGGGTTGAAGACCCCCGCGAATCCTGGCGAGGTCTCCCGGAAGGGCGGCTTCCTGGTGGGGCGCATGGGCGGTTCACAGGCTTTCGTGTGGCGCCTGGGAGAGGTTGACGGAGGAGATGTGGTCGATGGTGAGCCGTCCCTGACCGAAGTGACGGACGGCTGGCTGCTCCTTGGGATGGTGGGAAGCCAGGTCTTTTCGGTGGCCGACAAGCTCACCACGCTGGATCTGGCCGAGCCGGGGCGCCATGAACCATTCCTGCTGCAGGGGCCTTTCGCTCACATCCCAGCCTCGGTGGTGGTTTTGAAGGCGGCAGGCGATGCAGGCGCTTTCCTGGTGGCCTGTTCCAGGGGCTACGCCGGCGATCTCGTCCAGGCGCTGCTTCACGCGGGGGATGAGTTTGGGATCAGGCCGGCCGGGGAGAGCGCACTATCCCCGTGGCTTTCCTGAATCGAGAAAAGAGATGGTGGCAAGACACCTTGAGGAAACAGGAGCCGGTTGACTCTCTTCCGGGCGTGCTGCTAGATTCGGAGCATTGAAGGACCATCTTTTCAGGTTTCCACGCCCTCCGAGCAGCAGCGAGGGTCCGGGGGAGAGAGCATGCCGGAGCCGCAGCGGAAGAAGCGGATGAAGAACGGGTCAGTCAATGGCGGTGCGGGAGGCCACGAGAATCAGCTCGAGCTCGCCATCGGTCGGGAGATCCGGTCGTTCAGAAAGAAGATGGATCTCACCATCGCCGAGCTGGCCAAGCTGGCGGGGCTTTCGGCCGGGATGCTCTCCAAGATCGAGAACGGCAATGCCTCTCCGTCGCTGGGGACGCTCCAGTCCCTCTCCAGGGCTCTGAATATCCCGTTCACGGCCTTTTTCCGCAAGTACGAAGAGGAGCGGGACGCCAGCCACGTGCGATCGGGTCAGGGACTCGTCATCGAAAGGCGCGGTACCCGGGCCGGACACGAGTATCGCCTGCTGGGATACAGTGTCGGGAAGAGCATCTCCGTCGAGCCCTATCTCATCACGCTGACGGAAGAGTCCGAGGTCTTCCCCCTGTTTCAGCACCCCGGCACCGAGTTCATTTACATGCTCGAAGGGGACATGCTCTACATGCACGGCGACAAGTCGTATCGGCTTTCGCCTGGGGATTCCCTCTTCTTCGATGCCGATGCGCCACACGGTCCCGAGGAGCTTTTCGTCCTGCCCATCCGCTTCCTTTCCATCATTGTGTCACCTCGATTCACGGATTGAGACGCTGGTCCGTCCAGCCGCCGGCAGCTTCCAAATCTTTCGTTTGGACGGTGGTATTCAGATCCAACCCGTCTCGATCCATTCGGACGAGCGGTAGGGCCGGGTTGCGCCCCGGCCGAACGGAGGACCGCGTTCCGTCAGCTCTTCATGCGTGTGGGCCGCGGCGCAGCCCGGCTCTGCACTCCGGGCAAACGGTGTGCCCGAAGTCCCGAATCGGAAGCCTGAAGTCCGGAAGAGACGACCCGAAACCCGAAACTCGCAACCCGAAACTGTGAATCACGGAGACGATCATGTGCGCCATTGCGGGAATTCTGTTCAAGAACGGACGGCGTGGGAAGCTCAGGATGACCACTGGAAAGGCCCTGACGGAGATGCTCGACGCCACCCTCCACCGCGGTCCTGACTCGGCGGGCTGGGCCCTCTACCGGGAGCCCCTGGCCGACCAGTGGCGGCTGCGGTTCTTCGTGGGCCCGGGGGCCCGGGGCGAGAAGGACATCGGGCTGATTCACTCCCGGCTGGAGTCGGCGGGCGCGCGGGTGGTCCGGGGGGAAAGGGAGGGGTGCACCTATGGGCTTTTCATCAGGTATCCGGGGGAGCTACTGACCTTGACCCGCACCGTCGAACGGGTGTGCAGGCCCGTATCCATGGGGTCCTCCCTGGACATCATCAAGGACGTGGGGCAGCCCCGGCAGCTCGCGGAGCGCTATGGCATCACGGAGTTCGACGGCACCCACGGCATCGCCCACATCCGGCTGGCCACGGAGTCCGGGGTACATCCGGACACATCGCACCCCTTCTGGGCATCGGGTTTTGCCGACGTGGCCACGGTGCACAACGGGCAGATCACCAATTACTGGATCATGCGGCGACGGCTCGAGCGGCGCGGCATGGCGTTCCAGACTGAGAACGACACGGAGCTCGTGGCCGTGTACCTGGCCTACCGCATGAACGAGGGAGCCTCCCTAGAGGAGGCGCTGGAATCTTCCGTGGAGGACCTGGACGGCACGTTTTCGTACCTCGTGGCGACGCGGGACGCCATCGGGTACGCCAAGGACCCTCTGGCCGCAAAGCCCCTCGTGGTCTACGAGGATGACGAGCTCATCGCCGTCTCCTCTGAGGAAGTGGGGCTCAACCGGCTGTTCCCGGGTCACTCCCTGGAGACGAGGGAGCCGCCCCCCGGCACCTTCGGCCTCTGGAAGCGAAATGATGGAGCCCTGAAAGGAGCCTGAAAGCCATGGCGATCATCGACCTGTCCCAAATGTCCATTCGCACGGCCAACGAAGTCATCAAGGGCTACGGGGCCAACCATCTGGATGTGGAGATCATCAACCCCGATGCCCGGCACTACATCGCCGTGGGGCTTGCTAACCCCATTCGGGTCAGGATTCGAGGGTCGGCCGGGTACTTTTGCGGCGGACTCAGCGATGGCCCGGCCATTGAAGTGGAGAAGAACGTGAGCTGGGGCGTCGGCGACAACATGCTGGCGGGCTCCATCGTGGTGGGGGGGAATGCGGGGGCCATCCCCGGCGAGGCCCTGCGGGGCGGAGAGATCGTCATCCGCGGCAACATGGGCTCGCGGGCTGGGCAGGTCATGAAGCGGGGAACCCTGTGCTGCTGCGGGAGCTCGAGCTTCATGGCCGGCTACATGATGTATGGCGGCCGCATCGTCATCCTGGGCGATTCCGGCCAGAGGGTCGGCGAGGACATGGCGGGAGGTGAGATCTTCGTGGGCGGTCGCATCGACTCCCTGGGCCACGACGCCATGGTGTGCGATCCCACGCCGGGGGATCTCGATGCTCTCCGGGAATTCCTGGACCGGTACGGCATCGATTTTCGAGGAGGCTTCAAGAAGATCGTCTGCGCGGGAAAGGGGCTGCGATACGGTGCACCCGAGCCCCGGAGCGTGAACATCCCCTTCCCGAAGTTTTCGGGGCCGGGGGCGGGAACCTGGAATGCCAAGGTCCGGGAGGACATCCGGGTCAAGAGCGCCATCGGGCGCTACCGGATTCGGGGGTACGGCGCGGCCCGGCCCATTCCTCACTTTGGAGATCTCGCCTTCAAGGGGGACTTCTCCCGGGTCGGCGAACAACCCGAAGCGCTCCGCGGGGTCAATCTGCGAACCTTCATCGGGGGAAAGCACGGCGGCAGGGCATTGGATCTCAGCATGCCCGTGCTCATCGCCCCCATGAGCTACGGGGCCGTGAGCGGCCGCATGAAGGTGGCCCTCGCTATGGCATCGTGCCTCTCGGGAATCTGTGACAACACGGGCGAGGGAGGCATGTACTCGGTGGAGCGGGCCGAGGCCCGGCAGCTCATCGCCCAGTGCCTTTCGGGCCGCCTCGGCTGGAACATCCACGACATGAAGCGGGCCGACGCCATCGAGCTTTACATTTCCCAGGGAGCCAAGCCTGGCCTTGGGGGACAGCTCATGGCCTCCAAACTCACACCCGAAATCGCCGAGATGCGCGGGATTCCGGCCGGGATGGACCTGCGCTCGCCGTCGCGCCATCCAGATGTTCTGGGTGGAGACGATCTGATCATGAAGATCAATGAGCTCCGCGAGGCCGTCGGGTGGCGGCTCCCCGTGGGGCTCAAGCTCGGGGCCGGACGAACCCGGGACGACATCAAGATAGCCTTGAAGGACGGTCTGGACTTCGTGGAGCTGGACGGGCTCCAGGGGGGTACCGGCGCCGGGGCCAGCGAAGTGCTCGAATACGTCGGGATTCCGACTCTGGCCGGCATCATGGAGGCCATGGACGGCCTGGCGGAGATCGATGCCCGGGGGGAGCTCCCCGTCGTTCTCATGGGCGGGATCCAGAGCGGCGTGGATGCCGCCAAGGCTATCGCCCTGGGGGCCGCGGCGGTGGGGATCGGCACCGCCATGCTCATCGCGGCGGGCTGCATCGGCTGCATGCAGTGCAGCACGGGGAAATGCCCGGTGGGCATCGCCACCCAGGACCCTCGGCTGGTGGAAAAATTCGATGTGGAAACCAGGGCGCTGAAGATGCACCGATACCTGGAGTCCTTCCGTTGGCAGCTTGCGGCCGTGGTCCACGGACTGGGTCACTCGGATGTGGCGCAGCTCAGCCGCGAGGACCTGGTGGCCCTGACTCCCGAGGCCGCCGCCATGACCCGGCTGCCTTATGCCCCCGAATACCGGGAGCGCGGCCTTCCCCCCTGCCGCGATTCCAGCGAGCTCAACCGCACCCATTCCGAAACGGGCTCCGCCGGCTTCGACCGCAAGGCGCGCACGCTGATCCATGCCATGACCCGCGCCCACGCCTTGGATGCTGAGCTTCAGCGGAGGGTGCTCGGCGACCTGCTCCATCCGCGCGAAAACCCGTTTCCCGAGGACCGTCCCGCCCAACTGGACGACCTCGTGTTTCTCTCGGCCGCCCTCACGCGTCTGGTCATCGACCCTTACCGGGAGCCGTGCTCCACCCGGACCCGGATCAGTCGCACCGAGGGCATCGGGTCGCTTCCCAAAGGGGCCCCCTGGGTGGAGCTGGAGCAGCCCTTTCTTCTGACCGGTTTCGACGAGGCCCCGGAAAACGTGCGGCAAGCCGTGGCCATGGCCCTCTCCGCCACGGGATGCGGCTACATCGGTCGGTTCGCACTGCCGAGGAACGGCGGCGCCACTCACGGCGAGGTGGAGGGACGTTTTCCCTGGTTTCAGCTGCTGCGTCCCGGCGATGCTCCGAACCCCGGAGCTCATGGGCTCATCCATTGCCGGCAGGCGGCCGGGGGGGTCGCGGGGCCACTGCGCCTCCACCCCGACCAGCTGGTGGGGATCGCCATTTCAAAAAGCACCTTGGGGGCTGCCCTGCCTTATGCCCTCGATCATCCGATGGACTTCGTTCTACTGGACGGTGTCCAGGGTATCCACCGCCCCTGGATGGAGCTGGAGTCCGGGACGCAGTGGACCCTTATGCGGGACGCCCTTCGACTGTTGCGGGAGCTTCAGCGCGAGGAGGAAATCGCCCTCCTTCACTTCGGGGGCATGCGCTCCGGAACCGACGTGGCCAAGATCCTGGCCCTCAACGGACAGGCCTGCGTCTTCGGCGTGGCGGCCGGTCTCGCTCTCGGGGCTGCCATCGAAGGGGCAAGCCTTCGATTCAACCCGGCAGCCTCACCGGATGAGCTGAGCGGCGCCCTCGTCAACTGGATCCGGGGATGCTCCCAGGAGACGGCCATCATCGCGCGGTGCACGGGAAAAACCCGGGTGCACAATCTGGAGCCGGAAGACATGCGGTCCATATCGTTGGCCGCGAGGGACGCCTTCGACATTCCCCTGGCCTCGGGTCAGGAGCCGAGGAGCTCTTTCTGAGGCCGAGGGCGCACAACCGCCGAATGGGAGCCAACCGGAACGGCACGATTTTGTGTTCATCGGTTTACTGTTCTGAACTTTTAGTTCTCAGGGAAAAATCTTGCGGGAACGGGGATTGGCAGCGGAATGGCGGCTCGGGCACGGAGACGGGGCCGGCACCGAAGAACAAATTTGTTCCATGTTCAGCTTGGGAGTGAAGCCATCTTTTGGGGTATATTTAAAAAAATAAAATAGAAACGAATAAATATAAGTAGAAAGCTCATCGTGATTTTCTTCGTGCAGGCGGTGAGTGGTGGCATGAGGAGTGCTCTGATTCATGCACGGTATGAAACAATCGCTCTGATCATTAAACTTCAATACGAGGGCCGGGCCATGTCGATACTTTCGGTGTTGAACGATGCGAACCATGTGAACGGAAAGCGGGAGGCGGTTCGTCAGACTCTCAGGGACAAGGGGGTCGAATTCCTCCTGGCGCGCTTCGTGGACATCCATGGAACGCCCAAGGTGAAGCAGGTCCCCGTGGATTGCTTCGACGACCTCGTGGATTCCGGAGCCGGCTTCGCCGGCGGGGCCGTGTGGGGGCTCGGCCAGGGACCCGAAAGCCATGACATGATGGCCCGCTCGGACCTCGACACGTTTGTACAGCTGCCGTGGAAGCCCAACGTGGCCGTGGCCAGCTGCGACATTTACGTGGATGATGAGCCCTGGCCTTTCTGCGCACGCACCAACCTGAAACGGATGATGGACCTCTTCGCCCGGGAAGGATTCCTCCTGAACGGCGGGTTCGAGCCGGAGCATTTCCTGGTCGTTCAGACCCCCGAAGGGAGCCTCAAACCCTGGGATCCCCTGGGGGTCGACAACCTGGCCAAGCCCTGTTACGACTTCAGGGGCATGAGCCAGGCCATGGATTATCTCCAGGACATCATTCGGTACGGCAACCAGATGGGGTTCGAGGTCTACCAGAGCGACCACGAGGACGCCAACGGCCAGTACGAGATCAACTTTGGCTGGACCAACGCCCTGTTCGCCGCGGACCGCCTGACCCTGTTCCGCATGATGGCAGGCCAGGTGGCGGCCAGGTACGGTGCCACGTGCACCTTCATGGCCAAGCCCTTCAACGACAAAACGGGTTCAGGAGCTCACCTGCACTTCCACGTGGCCGACGCCGCCACTGGCCGGAACCTCTTTCCGGCTTCCCCCTCGGAATCGGATCCCAAGGGACTGGGCATCTCAGCCACCGCCCGGCATTATATCGGCGGACTCCTGAAGCATATCCGGGCCATCACGGCCGTGGCTTCCCCCACCATCAACTGCTACCGTCGCATTCAGAGCGGTGAGTTCGTCTATTCCTCCTCTTCGGGCTACACCTGGACGCCGGCTTTCGCCTCCTTCGGAGACAACAACCGCACCCAACTCCTGAGGTGTCCCGACGGCAAGCGGTTCGAGGACCGATCCCCCTCCGGCATGGTGAACCCGTACCTGCTCATGGCCGTGCACATGGCTGCCGGCCTCGACGGCATCAGAAACCGGATCGATCCCGGGGATGCCATCATCGGGGAGAATGTATGGAACCTGTCCTATGATGAACGGCGGGCTCGCGGCATGATTCTCCTCCCGCAGAATCTCATGGAGGCCGTCGAAGCCCTGGAAGCGGATGAAGTGGTGCGCTCGGGGCTCGGGGCCATCGCCGACGAGTACATCCGTCTCAAGAAGGCTGAGTGGACCGAGTTCATGCGCCAGGTGACCCCCTGGGAGGTGGGGCGCTACCTGACGCTGTTGTAGTGAGAGTCTTCATGCTCCTCGTGGTGAAGATGTTCGACGATGTTGGAGAAGAACCGGGTTGAGAGCGTCATGGTGAACACGGCCCATGAGCGGGTCATGGAAATGCTGCGTGAGGCGGGGGCGCCGTTCACGCTTCATGAGCATCCGCCCGTTCGAACCATCGAGGAGGCTCACCGCCACGCCCGTCACCTGACCCGTCATCTGCTGAAGACAGTCGTTTTCAAGATCAAGGATGGGCCGTGGATCCTGGCGGCGGTGGAGGGCGGCGCCCGCATCGACTACCGGGGCCTGGCGTCGGCCTTCGGCGTGAAAAGAACCGATCTGAGAACCGTCTCGCCTCCCGAGGTTGAGAACGCCCTGGGTTTCGAGGTGGGCGGGGTCGGCCCCTTTGCCATCTGGGAGGATGTGGAGGTGGTTCTGGACGAGTCCCTGGCCCGCCTGCGGTTCATCTTCTGCGGCAGCGGCCTCAATACCCGGACCGTCGAAATGGCCATCCGGGACCTGGCGGCCCTTCCGCGCACCCGCTTCAGCCCCATCGCCCGATCCTGCTGAATCAGCACCGTTCGCGCCGGCTGCCTCGCTTCCCCCCAATTCATCCCGCCCCCTTTCAATGCATTGCTGAAGCGGGTGCTTTGTGCTATGGGGATTGATCGAGAGGCGCCGGGCGCTGCCCGTCACCATTCCCCGTGCTTTGCGGTGCTTCAACGCTCCGCTGATTTCTCCTCCCGGCTTCGCGAGTGATTCTCCTCGTCCAGGCGTCAGTCCGGTGCCAGGCTTCTCCAGGGCTCGGACACCGACGCGGGCGGCCTCTCGAGTCGTACCGGCATTCACCGGTATGGAGTGTTTCAGCAGTTCCAGCGCGACAATCCCAGGAGGAGGTGTTCATGAGCGAAGAAAAAGAAAAGGCAGAGGCAATCCCCGAAGACGAACGGACGACCGCGTTGGATCGCCGGTCCTTCCTCAGGAAGGCCGGGGTGGCGGGAGTGGCGGCCGCGGCGGCTTCCACGGTTTCAGCCCCCGTCATCTGGGCCCAGGGGAAATCCTACCAGTGGAAGATGGTCACCACCTGGCCGCCCGAGATGCCGGTGCTCCAGACCGGCGCCCAGCGTTTTGCCAAGCGGGTCGAGGAGCTGAGCCAGGGGCGCATGAAAATCCAGGTCTATGCCGGCGGCGAGCTGGTTCCGCCGTTGGGCACCTTCGATGCCGTGTCCCAGGGCACCGTCGAGTGCGGAAGCGGGGCTTCCTACTATTGGGCGGGCAAATGCCCGGCAGGCCAATGGTTTTCAGCCGTGCCCTTCGGCTTCAACCCGCAGGGGATCAACACCTGGTTTTACTCGGGAGGTGGCCTGCAATTGTGGGAGGAGGCTTATGCCCCCTTCAACGTGGTTCCGCGGCCCCAGGGCAACACGGGTGTCCAGATGGGGGGATGGTTCCGCAAGAAGATCGAGAGCGTGGATGACTTCAAGGGGCTGAAGATGCGCATCCCCGGGCTCGGCGGCAAAGTCATCGCCAAGGCGGGCGGGACGGTGGTGCTCCTGGCCGGAGGCGAGATCTACACGTCGCTCGAGCGCGGCGTCATCGACGCCACCGAGTGGGTCGGACCCCTCCACGACCTGCGCATGGGCTTCTACCAGGCGACCAAATATTACTACTATCCCGGGTGGCATGAACCGGGCACGACTCTCGAGGTCATCTTCAACAAGAAAGCCTACGACGAGCTCCCGGCCGACCTCAAGGCCCTGCTCGACACCGTGGCCGCTGAGACCAACCTCTGGAGCCTGTGCGAATTCGAGTCCCAGAACGGCGAGGCCCTCGAAACCCTGGTCACCAAGCATGGGGTCGAGCTTCTGCGTTTCCCGGACTCCGTTCTGAACGATTTCAGGAAGCTCTCCGAGGAGGTGCTGGCCGAGGAAGCCGCCAAGGACCCCATGTGCAAAAAGGTCCACGAGGCGTTCCTGGCTTTCAGGGCCAAGCTCGGCAAATGGGGCACGGTCTCCGAGAAGGCCTATTACGACACCATTGCCGAAAGGATCGCCGAGAAAAAGTCCTCCTGATCCATCCCGCAGGATGCGCCGGGGAGGCCCATGGCTTTCCGGCGCGTCCGCGACCTCTGAAAATCCCCGTGATGAGCCCGCTCAGCCCCCTCGAAGCCGTCTACCTGAAAATCACCTTGGGCAGCCAGGTAACGAGCGGGGGATAGAAAACACAAAGCAGCAGGCCGATCAGCTGCAGGATCACGAAAGGGACGATGCCCTTGTAGATGTGCTCCGTCTTGATTTGCGGCGGAGACACCCCTTTCAGGTAAAAGAGGGAGAACCCGAATGGCGGCGTCATGAACGAGGTCTGCAGATTCACGGCAAAGAGGATGGCGAACCAGAGGGGGTCCATGCCCAGGTGCGCCAGGATCGGGGCCAGCACCGGGATGTGGATGAAGGTGATCTCGATGAAGTCCAGGAAGAAGCCGATCACGAAGATCAGGATCATCACCACGGCGAGGACACCCCACTTGCCGAAGGGAAGCTGTGTCAGATAGCCGCGGACGAGGTTGTCGCCTCCCAGACCCCGGAAAACAAGGCCGAAGGCCGTCGCCCCCACCAGAATGATGAAAACCATGCAGGTGAGCCGCGTGGTGGTGTCCATGACCTGCCGGAGCACGGAATAGCTGAATTTGCCGTTGGCGACGGAGAGCAGGATGGAGCCCGATGCCCCCACGGCCGCGGCTTCAGTCGGCGAGGCGATGCCGGCGAAAATGGAGCCCAGCACCGATACCATGAGCACCAGGGGAGGGACCAGCGCTCTCACCACTCTTTTGAAGAGTCCGCCGGCAAATACCTGCTTCCATTCCTCCTCCGGGATGAGGGGCGCCAGCTCCGGTTTGAATCGCGTCAGGATGATGATGTAGATGACGTAAAGACCGACCAGCAGCAAACCCGGCATGACTGCGCCCATGAAGAGATCTCCCACCGAGACCCCGATGATGTCCCCCAGGAGCACCAGCACGATGCTGGGAGGGATGATCTGGCCCAGGGTGCCCGAGGCGGCGATGGTTCCCGTGGCCAGTTCCCTCTGATAGCCCCTGCGGACCATGGTGGGCAGGGACAGGAGTCCCATGGTCACCACCGTGGCCCCGACGATGCCCGTCGACGCCCCCAGCAGAGCCCCCACCACCACAACTGAAACGGCCAGACCTCCACGGATGCGCCCGAAAAGAAGGGCCATGGTCTCGAGGAGATCCTCGGCAATGCCTGACCGCTCCAGCATGACCCCCATGAAGATGAAAAGGGGCACGGCCATGAGCGAAAAGTTCGTCATGACACCCCAGATACGCAGCGGCAGCAGGTTGAAAAATCCCCAGCCGAATCCGGCAAGGCCGAAGAATAGGGCGGTCCCGAGCAGGGTGAAGGCCACCGGGAACCCGAACATGAGCAGGATGGTCAGGACCAGGAACATAACGCCCGCAAGCCACTCCATCATGGGCTCACCTCCTGCTCCGCCTCATAGGGGCGGTTGACAATGGTGAGGAGGCTTCTGAGGCCCATGGAGACTCCCTGGACCGCTAAGAAGAGAAAGCCGAGGGGAATGGTGGCCTTGAGGATGTAGCGGGCGGGAATGCCTCCCGGGTCCGGCGAGGTCTCCCGGATCATCCAGGAATTCCATGCAAAATTCCAGGAGGTGGTGATGACCAGGTAGCATCCCGGGAGAAGGAACAGAAGCACGCCAATGAAATCGATCCAGGCCTTCTGCCTGGGCGTGAGCCGCTGGTAGAATATGTCCACCCGGACGTGGGCATTGTGCAGCAGCGTATAGCCTCCGCCCAGAAGGAAATAGGCTCCGAACAGGTGCCATTCGAGCTCCTGGGTGAAGACGTAGGTTGTGCCGAAAGCGTAGCGCATGATGACGTCCACCGTCACCACCAAGACCATGAGCAGGCTGATCCAGGAGACCACCCGCCCCACCTCCCGGTTGAGAACATCCGCCCCCTTGATCACCTTGAACATCCAGCTCATGCGTCTTTTCCTCCTCCTTCCCTGTCACCCTTGCACACTGTCTCCGCGTCCCCTTGCCCGCCGCCGCAGCATCACCAGGCGAGGGCGCAGGCTGGAAAGACGCAGGCCTTGGCTCCCCGGGGATCGGCCCCGGCTTCCAGCAGGCCGTCCTCGCCGCGGGCCACCCCGCAAATGAACCCGGCCGACCACTCCCCGTCCATCTCGGCCAGGTGTCCTCGACGGCGGAGCTCTTCCTTCACGCTTCGGGGAATCCGCCCCTCGAGGCGTACTCGCCGGGGATGGGCGTCGTGGGGGGCGAAGGTCCCGGGAACATGGTCGCAGGTGATTTTGGGCGCCTCGATGGCCTCCTGCAGACCCATGCCGAAGATGACCCGGTTGAGAAAAAACTGGCTGGTCCACTGGTCCTGCTGATCTCCGCCCATGGTGCCGAACACCATCCAGGGACGGCCGCCCCGGAAAGCCAGGGATGGGCTGAGGGTGGTCCGGGGGCGCTTTCCCGGGGCCACCACGTTGGGATGCCGGGGGTCCAGGAAGAACGTCTGGGGCCGGGTGGTGAGGGGAAAGCCGAGGTCGGGGATCGTCTCGCTTCCGGAAATCCATCCCCCGCTTGGTGTTGCGGCTACCATGTTTCCGAAGGCATCCACAACATCCACGTGAACGGTTCCGTATCCCCAGCGTTCGAAGCGGAATACCCGGTCGGCCGGAAGGAGCGGTTGCCCCGCGAGGGGATCGCCGGGTCGATGGCCGGCACTGGCCCGGTCCGGGTCGATGAGGGCTCGCCGGACCTCCGCGTAGGAAGAGGAGAGCAGCTTCGCCATGGGAACCGTCACGTGGCGGGGATCCGCATAATACTGCTCCCGGTCGGCGTAGGCGAGCTTGGCCGCCTCGATCCAGACGTGAAGCGCGTCCGGGGAGTTGTGACCCATGGCCCGGAGGTCGAACCCTTCCAGGAGCTTCAGCAGCTGCAGAAAGACCGGTCCCTGGGACCAGGGACCGCATTTGAAGACGGTGGTGTCAAGGAATGTGCAGGAGAGGGGCTCTTCGAAGTGGGTCCGGAACGAGGCCATGTCGTCCCGCGTCAGGAAGCCCTCCCGCTCCCGCACGAATGCATCAATGGCTCCGGCCACATCTTCCTCGTAAAAGGCCTTGCGGGCTGCCAGAAAGCCCTGACGAGGGTCGGGAGCCCGCCGGGCCTGGTCGGCCAGCATCTGAAGGAGGGCGGCCAGCGGGCCGTTGCGCAACCGTTCACCTGGGGCGGGCGTCGAACCGTCGGCGTGGAGATAAATCTCTCCAGAACCTTTCCAGTCCTCGTGAAACCTCTGGCGATTGTCGGCCACTCCGAAGCCGGGCATGGAGATCAGTCCGTCGTGGGCTGGAAAACCCTCCCTGGCAAGACCGATGGCGGGCTCCAGGATGGCCTCGAGGGGCATGGACCCATACTCGACGAGCATGTCCACCAGGGCGGCGAAAGCCGCCGGGGGGCCCGCCGCAAGCACTCCCTGGGACGGGACCTCCGTCAGGCCGCGCTCGAGATACGCTTCGCGCGTGGCTCGAGCCGGCGCCTGAGTGTTTCCGTTGACGCTGACCACTCGATTCTCGGCGGCCACGTAGAGCAGCATGGGGCATTCGCCGCCGAGGGTCACCATGTGGGGATTGACCAGCTGCTCCACGAAGACGGCCGCAGCCGCCGCGTCGAAGGCGTTTCCTCCATGTTTGAGGATGTCCATCCCCGCCTGGGCCGAGAGCGTGTGCTCGGAAGCCACCGCGCCCCGAAAGCCCAGAGTTCTGCCGCCGAACGGCCGCTCCCGGCCGGAATCGCAACCAAAGCTGCGCATGAAGAAGTCTCCTCGACAGGGGGTTGCCTGAACATTCACGCCATGTTCATCAAGCTTTCCCTTCCATGCGATCCCTCTCCTCGACGAGGTGTTCGAGCAGCTCATGAAAGGACCATTCAATGGAATGCTCGGTCACTATCGCGTAGATGGGTTTTGGGAGGTCCGTCTGCTTGAAGAATTTCATGAGAAAAAGAACGCCCTTGTGCGGGACCTCATAAAACAGGATCACCTTTTCGTCGCTGACCAGGGGATCGCCTTCCGCGCGCTTCCCCTCGATGATGTCCCTCACTTTCATGCGGCCCTGTCCCGGCTCCACGGTCATCGCGGGTGGGGCGTCGATCTGTCTGAGGATAGCGTCCAGCCTGCTCTTTTCCGCTTCCGTGTAATTCCAGACCAGGAGTCTGGATTGAAGTTCCTGCATTTCGCCGCCCCCCTGAAAGAAGTGTCACCGGTGTTCGATGGCTGCCTGTTGGCTCCCTTGCCTCATGGGGATCTTTCGGGCCGCGCCATGAGGGTCCCGGCAAGGCCTCATGATTCCGCACGGGGACTCATCGAGCTTGCCCTCCCCGCTGTCGTGGACGACTCCAGATCAGCACTCCATCGCGATACACTTCCCGGATTCTGTGCAGGGGGATGGAGCGGGTTTCGCCCTCTTCGTCCTCGAAATCGAAGGAAAAGCGGTTGCCGGGCACCCAGCGCATCCTCCTGAATGGGATGCGGATGACGGCGCCTCTCAGGTGATCGAGGTAGCCAATTTCGAAGGTCGAGGCTCCAAAACCCGCGTCCCAGCGAATCCGGTTGATGAGGTCCTGGATTGGAATCATTTCAGTCGTTCCGCAGAGCATTCGTCCGAAAAAACTGCTATGGTTTTCCAGGGTGATTCAATATCCTCGTGATCACGTTTTCCGTCAAAGGAAAAGATCGATCGAGGATCTCCACGGTGCCACGATCGATCCGGAGCAAAGGCCGGTGGCTCATGGCGCTTAGGGCGAGGTGATGCGGAGCCATCCATGACTGTCACACCAAAGACCAAAGTCAGCAAGGATCGGACCGTTTCAACGGCAAGGCTCCTGATGATCCTTGTCGTGTCCCTGGTGGGTCTGGTATGGCTGCAGAGCGCCCGTGGAGCGGCTCTGGTCCAAACCGAGGACATCGAAATCGTGGGGCCGCGTTCTCTCCGGCGAGAGGCTGAAACGCTCCTCGTGGTCTTCCCTGAAATCAGGGAGGACCTGCGACGCGCGACGGGGTGGGAGCTGCGGTCCAGGCCCCGGGTCTACCTCACGTCGGATCAGCATCTCTTCGAGAGAATGACGGGGAGCCGCTTCATCTCGGCTTTCGCCGTTCCTGCCGATTTTCTCGTGGCGATGCTTGTTGACGGCCCTCGTTCAAATCCCGCCCTCATGAGAGGAATCCTGACCCATGAGCTCTGCCATCTGCTTCTCCATGAAAATGTCGAAGACGCGCTCCTCCCCAAATGGCTCGACGAGGGCGTTTGCCAGTGGGTGAGCGGCAGCCTCGGGGAGATTCTGTCTGGAGCGGCCGTGAATCGAATCGACCTGGACCTGGCCGGCAGGGCCATTCCGCTCAGGGAGCTTTCGGCCCGCTTCCCCCCCGACGGGGATGGCCAGCTTCTGGCGTACGCCGTGAGCCGAAGCTTTGTGGAATACCTGGTGGGCCGGTTTGGAGTGGAGGGGCTGCGGGGAGTTCTAAACAGGCTGAAGGAAGGGAGTCCCGTGGAGGAAGCCGTAATCTTTTCCCTGGACTTATCGCTCGATCACGTAGAGGAGGAGTGGCTCGAAAGCCTGCAGGGGGGAGCGGCCTGGCTGTCGTGGCTTGGCCGTCACTTCTATGACCTGCTCTTCTTCACGATGGCGCTCCTCGCTGTTGCCGCAGCGATGCGACTTGTGGTGAGGAGAAGGACGAGACTCGCTGAAATGGGGGATCTGGAAGAAGAGGAATGAAGCCGGCGGAGCTGAGGTGCATCCCCTCCGGGTTCCATGCCGTTGAACTGAAAGGTGGCATGGGCAAGCTGCGCTTATCCCATGCCACTCCACCCGACCAGGCGGATGCGCGCTTCTAAAAATCTCGGAGGTCTTCCTCGAAGGGAATGACACTCTCGGGCGGGAGCTGCTTCGGTGTTGGCTTCATGACGGGTGCGCGATGGCCGTTGCCTCGGTTCCGGGCCGGTGGTCGGCCTGCCTGAACGGACCTTCCGGGGGTGCTCGCCGCCTTCGGTGGTGCCGCATCCGCTTTCTTGCGGCTGCCGGCCGAACGGGCTCCACTGCTTACCAGAGCCGCAAGACCGCCCACCATGTCTTTCACCAGCCCGCTCTGTGCGTTCATCTCGCCCGTGATGGAAGCGGTTTCCTCGGCGCTGGCGGCGTTGCGCTGAACCACCTTGTCCATTTCCTGCACGGCCTGGTTGAGATGCTCGATGCCCTGGGCCTGCTCGTGGGAGGCTGCCGCGATCTCGCCCACCAGTTCTCCGGATTTGGTGACCATGGAGGTGACTTCGTTGAACTCCTGGTTGGTTTGCTGGACCAGATCCACGCCCACCCTGATCTTCTTGACGGTGCTCTCGATCAGCTCCCCCGTATTCCTTGCGGATTCCGCGGCCCGCATGGCGAGGTTCCTCACCTCGTCGGCCACCACGGCGAAGCCGGCCCCGGCCTCCCCCGCCCGGGCCGCCTCAACCGCGGCGTTCAGAGCCAGGAGGTTCGTCTGAAAAGCGATTTCGTCAATAGTCTTGACGATCTTCTGTGTCTGCTCGCTCGCAGCGGAGATTTCCCTCATGGAAGAGGTCAGGTCTTGCATGGAATGATTGGCGCGCTCGACAATCTCATTGGTGTCCTTCATGAGCTTGTCGGCATAACCTGCGTTTTCGGCATTTTTCCTGGTCGTCGAGGCAATCTCCTCGAGGGATGCCGAGGTTTCCTCGATGGCCGCCGCCTGCTCTGAGGCGCCTTCCGCCAGCTGCTGGCTTGCCGAGGAGATCTGAACCGCCGCCGCGGCGATGCTGTCCGAGCTTGCCAGGAGCCCATCCACAGCCCCCATGATGGGGCGCGCCGTCTTCCTGGCCAGCAGCCATGTCAACAGGAGCCCCCCGATCCCGACCAGCAGCGCCGCTCCCAGGAATACCCTGCGAAATTTCGACAATTCAGCCTGTATGTCGTCCACATAGACCCCCGAGCCCACGATCCAGCCCCAGGGCTCGAAGAGCTTGACAAAGGAAATCTTGGGCACGGGCTTGCTCTCTCCCGGCTTGGGCCACATGTAGTGGACAAAGCCGGCTCCATTCTCCTTGCACGTCTTGACCATCTCCATGAAGAGAGCCTTCCCGTCGGGATCCTTGTTCCCGCTGAGGTCCTGGCCGTCCAGCTCGGGCTTGAAGGGGTGCATGACCATCCTGGGGGTCAGATCGTTGATCCAGAAATACTCCTGGCCGCTGTAACGGAGGTTTTTCACCCGCAGAGCCGCCCGCTTCTTGGCTTCCTCCAGGGTGAGCTCACCGGTCTTGATGCGCCCCTCGTATTCCGTCATGAGGCTGAAGGCTACCTCGGTCACCCCCCGGATCTGATCCTGCCTGTCTTCGTAAATCTTGGTTTCGATCCTCTTGTAGGCCCAGACGAGCACTATAGAAAAGCACAGCACCATCCCAAAGCCCAGCACCATCATTTTGGTTGAAAGTCCGGTCTGTCTCAATGGCATCTCTTCCCTCCCTTTGATTAACGTTCAGTTGAATCCGCGACAGTTCTCCCTCACTGCATGATCCATCCGCAAAGGGAGCATGATGACCTGCCTGAACAGGAAAATGCGACGAGGAGAAGCTGGAGCAGCCATTCTCAGGCCCGGATGGCTCTCCATTCAGATCGCTGATGTCGGGGAATCTGTCGCAGAGTCTGTTGTCGTGCTAAACCATCGACATTCGCGCAGTTGTCCTTCACAGGTATTTGGCGGTTTTGCCCGTGGCGCTGAAAAATAGTTCGATCGGATCAGCCTGGATCGTCGGCTTGCGGGACGAGGGGATGAAAGGGCCTTTGGCCATGGAGCCAGTCATTCACTCTTGGAGAGAACTCGGCGGCGTCCGTGCAATAAATACCCGGACGCGGCTGCCGCGCACTCCGTGGATGACCTGTCTGGAGCACTCGGAAAGAGCGCCGGGGTGTGCAGATCCCTCAGAGATCTCCGCGGCGCTCCTACGGAGGCCGGTTTTGGTGAATCATGCCTGTTGGAGGCCCGCCGCATCTGAAGAGCGCGGTCCGTTACCCCGAGCCTTCGAGCTGCTCGCTGCACATTGCCTTCCTCCTCGTCCATGGCGATGTGTATGGCCGTCTCCACGGCGGCCTCCCTGAGCTCCTTCAGTCCGGCCCCTGCCGCCAGGGCGTGCCGAATGACCCCCTCGAAACGACTGCCGCGCCAGTCCATGGCGGCATCGGTGCCTGCCTCGGCCTCTCCGGTCCCGCAGTCCTCCTGATCGAACGGGACTGTCTCATGAGCGTCAACCTCGGGCTCGACCTCCCCCAAACTGCGAACAATGTCCTCCTGCATGGCGCCCTCCTTGACCCGGAATGAGATCGCTCAATGGAAAAGTTGGACGGTACTTTGGCGGGATGAATAAGCAGGGGATGTGTCAGATTTAATATGTAGTGAGTACAGCTAGATAAATCTTGAGCGGGGTGAAGCGGACTTCGCTTGGCCCCTCTTTCCGGGGTGCCGGAGCGAAGCGAGCTTCGTTGAAGTCGATGCTTTCCGAAGCCCAGGAGGTTGACCGGGAGCTTTCAATTCGAGCGAGAGCGAGAAATTCTGCTCACTCCAACTAATCGATTTCTCGTGAATTCTCTCGGTTCATCGCAGATTAGCGTGAAGTTCGTTCCCTCTCCCTCAGGGAGAGGGCTAGGGTGAGGGGAGATCTTGATTCTGTAAGCCCCCCTCACCCCGACCCTCTCCCCCCGAAGGGTGGA
>Ga0101944_10003700_pt1 | contig 20649 bp, 17 predicted proteins | sample DewCreD2012metaG_FD_75245 | JGI IMG/M metagenome (GOLD analysis project Ga0101944, IMG submission 75245) | Hot spring sediment bacterial and archeal communities from British Columbia, Canada, to study Microbial Dark Matter (Phase II) - Dewar... ... | reverse complement strand
CGCTCAGGATGACGCCTTTTTCTCTCTGCGTTCTCTGTGGTTTTGTGTTTTATTAATACATAGTAATACTAAGTAATTCAGCGTCATCCTTCTCCGCCAAAGGCGGACAGGGTCTCCGCTCGGGATGACGCCTTTTTCTCTCTGCGCTCTCTGTGGTTTCGCTTTTTTAATACATAGGAATATAGCAGTCTAAGGGGAACAAGTGGGATCAAGGGCTAAGGATTCAAATCAGGTGCGCACCGTTAGGTTCTTCAGGCAGGATAATCGAAAAATTTTATTCGATTGCTATTTCTTCCAGATCAAATCTACCAACCACAAACTTAATTGAGGTACGTAGGTAATTATTACAAGTGCAACTAGAAGAATCAAAATAAATGGCAGTACCGATCTTATCACTTCCGTAATTGGACGATTGAAACGAAAACTTGATATGAAAAGGTTCAATCCGACAGGAGGTGTCAGATACCCGATTTCCAAATTTGTCAGAAAAATTATCCCCAGATGAACCGGATTCACATCATATGCATTTGCAATAGGAATTATAAGCGGTATGACCACTATGATGGCTGAAAATATATCCATCATCATACCAACTATTAAAAGAAAAATATTGAGGAGAATAAGAAAATATGCTTTATTTGTTATGAATCCCTGTATGAAGTTGAACAATTTCATCGGTACTTCTTCATCAATAAGATAATTGGTTAAGCCCATTGCACACCCAAGTATTACAATGATGGATCCAACCAGGATTGTACTTTCCTTCATAATTCGCGGTACATCGGTGAATAATTTTAAATCCCTGTATATAAAAACTTCAACTATGAGCACATAAAATGCTGTTACCGCTGCCGCTTCGGTTGCAGTGAAAAAACCTCCATAAATTCCACCCAGAATTATAAATGGAAGAGGTATCTCCCAGATTGCGTCTTTTATACTCTTTAATACATTTGCCCACTCGAATTTGATTGTCGGTAGACTTGTTTTCCTGAACTGCCTGACGCTGTAAAGCGCAAGAACGATAACGAGCAAAAATCCTGGAACTATCCCCGCGACAAAAAGTCTGTCTATCGTCACATCCGACGCTACCCCTCCCGATACCTGAACATTGTACGCAATCATTGAATACAAAATCAGAGGCAGACTGGGAGGGAAAAGAAGACCAAGACTACCGGAAGTGGTTAATAAACCTAAAGAAAACTTTTCTCCATAACCTTCTTTAATTAGTATTGGATATAATAATCCTCCCAGTGCTACGATGGTTACTCCTGATGCACCTGTAAAAGCAGTAAACACTGCACAGGTCAGCAATACCACAATCGCAATTCCTCCCTTCAACCACCCAAATAATGCCTGAGATAATGCAACAAGTCGTTGAGGTGTCTTACTTTCAGCGAGAAGATATCCGGCAAATGTAAAAAGTGGAATGGCAAGAAGAACCGGTTGACTTGCAAGTCTGTATAATTCTACAATTATTGCAGAGGTGTCTATATCTGCAGATGTGAATGCTAATATTGCGATTGCTGCAATTATAGAATAAAGAGGTGAACCAAGAAATGCAAGAATAACAAGGAATATTATGTAAATGAAGGTTTCCATTGTTAATTTATTGCCGTCATTCCGATTTTGCTGAGGGTTGCTGGCGAATCAGTAAAATTATCTGTTCAATTACCCTGATCAGAAAATGAAAAGAAATTAAACCAAATCCTATAGGAATTATTATCTCAAACCACCAGGTTGGTAAAGATTTTTCACCAATTGAAAAAAGAATATCCCCGCTATCAATTTCACTTTGCAGGAAAGTCCATCCCGCTCTGGCAAGCAAATATGAAATTGCCATGGCAAATAAGTTTGTAATTAATTGAATAACAATAGAGACTTTGCCTTTAACAAATCTGCCCACCAGGTCTATACTGATATGTTTTCCGCGCTCTGATGCAAGTGCGGCACCTAAAAATCCGAGCCAGAGCACAAGATGACGTAAAAAAGTATCTCCCCATATAATTCCCGATGAAAATAAATTCCGCAATACCACCTGCAAAAATGCAAGTAGAACCATTGTTGATAGGATAAGTATTACGGAAGATTTCTCTACAAAAGAGAGAACGCTGTTGATTTTACCAAGGACCTTCATTGAGAGGATTTGTTTTTCCCTTCTCTGAAGGAAGAGATAGTTTTTTCGATCCGTGCAAGAAGATCAGCGGGGTAAAGTTTACCAACAAGATACTCCCTTGCTTTCTTACCAATCGCTTCATAATATTCCTGTGAACTTAACCCGGGAGTATCAATTATCTTAATGCCGTTTTTCTTCAAAGTCTCAATCGCCTTCTCATTATCTTCACGGCTCAGTTTTATCAGTTTTTCCATATATTTTTTTCCGTTTCGGAGTAGGATTTCCTGTAAATCCTGGGGGAGATCATCAAATTTCTTTTTTGATACTACCACTGCACCCATTGAATTTGCGAGCGAAGTTTTCAACATAAACTTAACATTCGAAAACCACTGTAATGCAATTGCTGCAAGCGGTGAAGAATAGACTCCGTCAATAAGACCTGTTTGTAAGGAAGTTTGAACTTCATGGATGGTCAGCGGAATAGGTTTAATATCCATTGCACGAAATGCTGCTTCTGCTATTGGATCCCCTTCCCACATCCATAGTTTGATATTTTTTAGTTCATCAGTGGATTTTATAGGAACTTTTGTAAATACATATACAAATCCAACCTCTGCCCATCCTAAATTTATAAATCCGCCTTCCTCTATTGCTTTATTTAATTCATCGGAATATTTATTATAAATTAAATCTACTTCCTCATAATTACGGAAAAGAAAAGGAGAATCTAAAATTCGTACCTTTGGTGCTATGGATGTCATGCCCACACCCGTTATACCTGCACTGTGAAGTTGCCCGAGTTTAATTTTCCTTAACACATCTTTTTCGTCACCCTGGACCATTCCAGGATATATTTTAAATCCCAGCCGACCGTTACTTTCCTTGCGAACTGCCTGGTCGTATTCTCGCATCACTTTCATCCATGTGCTCCCTTCGGGCGCGACTGTTGCAAATTTGATGAGGTAATCCTGTGATAAAGTTAGGGAAGGTGTTAAAATAAAAATAAATGTAAATGTTAAGATAAAAAATATTTTCACGTCTTACTCCGCAATTTCTTTTTAAAAAAGTTCATCTATTCTTGAACGCAGCAATTGACTTTTCTTTTTAGCAATTGCATTTACAAGCTTTGTGTCGGGATTTGCATCAATAGAAACAGAATCTACCATAGAAAGGGTTTCTTCAAAAATATCTCTGTTCTGTGTCTGAACTGCATACGTACGGGCAAAATAAATATAGGGAAGCAGAAAATTCTTTCCACTTATCGCGAAACTTTTTTCAAAATAATATCTGGATTTGAGTGTATCGCCACCCAGTAACTGCGGACGGCTACCGTACAGCGTTCCAAGGAAGAAAGAAGCCCCGCCAAAATAATATGAGGAATCTATTTCATCAACATATCTCATCATTGCTTCAACTCGAGGTAAATCGGCAATTGCGTCGGGATCTGTTAAATTTAAACTTATGTAACTTCCCCAGCCAATTGCTGTCCAGAATATTGCAGGTAACTTGTCGCGATCGAGGGATGAAAGGACTTTGTAAAGGTCGTCCGGACTTTTAACCACTGCTTCCGCAAATTTTGAATTCTTGTTCAGGATTTTGAGACCGTAATTCATCCCCCGCCTGTATAAGTCAGATGCTCGCTGGGGATCTTCATCCTCCACAAATCCAAGTGAATAACTGGAATAACCAATACTTGCCAGTAAAAGATAATGCTCATTTCCAGGGTCACTATGAATGACGGTTTCAAGCAATTTTAAATTTGAAACTATACTCGTTTCTGCTATTTTTAAATCTGCTTCCTGATTCAGAACGGTAAAGCCATCATCAAGTAAATTACCTAAAGAGGAAATCGCAATCTGCTGTAAGCAGCCGGATATCGGAATTGTGAGCAATATTATCAATATTAACTTGATTTTCATATTTAAATATAAAAAAAATTCACTATAAGTAAAACTTGTATTTTTGGAAGTTTATTCAAAATATATTAATTATATTTATGTATTGAAATATATGGAAACATAATAATATGACAAACAAACAGCATAAAATTCTAGTAATTGAGGACGAAAAGAAGGTTTTAAAATTATTGAAGGAAGGGCTTGAGGCAGAAAACTATCTGGTTGATACAGCACTGGATGGAGAGACCGGTTATGTACTCGCTTCTTCAAATAATTACGATGTCATCATTCTGGATATATTGCTTCCGAAAAAAGACGGCATCACTATACTGAAGGAGATTAGATCGGCTAATATTAATACACCTGTTTTGCTACTGACAGCAAAAAGTTCTGTAGAAGATAAGGTTGAAGGATTAGACTGCGGTGCGGATGATTATCTTACCAAACCTTTTTCATATGCGGAATTACTTGCCCGAATCCGTTCGATTGTGAGACGGGGTGCATCTGAAAAACCGGCAATATTAACGGTAGCTGACCTTAAGCTTGATCTCGTATCGCACAAGGCAATAAGGGGAGATAAAATAATAGAACTAACTAGAAGGGAGTTTGCATTACTGGAATATTTTATGAAAAATGCAAACCGCGTACTTACACGAACTCTTATCTCAGAACATATCTGGAATTACAATTTTGATACAGGAACCAACGTTATTGATGTTTATGTTAATCACCTTCGGAGTAAAATTGACGACGGATTCGATAAAAAGCTTCTTCATACCGTCAGGGGAATTGGTTATATTTTAAAAGGGGAATAAGATGTTTAAGTTTTTCAAATCAATCCGCGTGATAATGACGGGATGGTACTCGCTGGTTTTACTTACAACTTTAATCGCATTCGGTATTTTTGCTTACACTTATACAAGTAATAAACTTCTTAATAGTCTGGATATTTCACTCAGTAATGAAGTCCGGTGGGTTAAAACATTCATCGAACCAAAGGCGTCAAAGGTAAAACCCAGCAAGAGATTCACACCCCGAAAAAATTCGAATTTATTTCGAAATGTTACTCCCGATCTTGTAAAAGATAGTGTTGAAATTACTGAGGCAGATAACGAAATATGGAGTCAAATTTACGAGCATGCGTTGATCAACCCTAAAAAGACCATGATCGAAGTTGCCGATAAAAAAGGTACAATTATTTTCAGAACATTTACTGTGGGTGAGGAAAGTCTAATGATCGGAGAAGCGCCGATAAATGAAATCAGACTGAGCACAGTAAAAAATGAAAAGGGGGAGGATCTGCGTGTTGCATCTACTTCAACCAGGGAAACCCAAATTTATGTTGCATACCCTCTTGATGAATTAAAGGAATTGCTGGACAATTTGTTTTCAATATTTATAATACTTATTCCTATCGCACTTGCGTTTTCAATCATAGGAGGATGGTTTCTTGCAAATAAGGCGCTCAAACCGGTGGATGTGGTCACAAAGACGGTCCAGCAAATTACTGCTCAAAACCTTGATAAGCAGATTCCACCCAGAGATGTAAATGATGAAATTGGACGCCTCATATCAACATTTAATAGTATGATAGTTCGCCTCCAAAGTTCATTTGAGCAGATGCGCCGGTTTTCAAGTGATGCCTCACACGAACTCAGAACACCTCTGACAATTATGCGCGGTGAACTTGAACTTGCTCTCCAAAATCGTAAGTCAGAAGAAGAATACAGAAGAATCCTGGTCAGTAATCTGGAAGAAATCTTACGCCTTTCGGCAATTGTGGAAAACCTGCTGGTAATTACAAAAGCGGAAACCGGCAAACAAGACGTTGCTTTTACCGAGGAAGTTGATCTTCAGGACCTTATGCAGGGTTTATATGAGGATGGAGAAATCATAGCGGAAAAAAAGAATATCCAGATCGAAATGCTTAAAAACGAACCTGCAATAGTTAAAGGTGATGCAACACGGCTGAGGCAACTTATGCTAAATCTAATAGACAACGCAATAAAATATACACCTGAAAACGGAAAAGTATCATTACTTCTGGAACGTGTCAACGGATATGCAAAACTATCGGTAAAAGATAATGGTATCGGGATTCCAAAGGAGGAACAGAGCAGAATATTTGATCGCTTTTATCGTGTCGACAAAGCAAGATCGCGGGAGCACGGGGGTAGTGGCCTGGGACTTTCGATAGCAAAAATGATTGCAGAACAACATAAAGGGAGAATTGAAGTCGAAAGTGAATTGAACAAAGGTAGCGTCTTTTCCGTTTATCTGCCTCTTCTCTCCGATCAATCCACCGGTTGAGGCCGTAGTATTGGCAATTTATTAAATATCAGCTCCCAGTGAGAAATAATAGTGAGGTGTTGAGAAACCCTGTAAATTAAATGCCCACGCAACATCCATCTTCAATAAAAATCCAAGCAAAACCATCCTTATGCCATAACCTGTCCCGGCAAGAAGATCGCGCATATAAACATCACCGGATTCATCTTTTGCAAATGCCTTAAAATCTTTTCTGTGTGTCCATGCACCTCCGACATCCAGAAACAAAATTCCGCCAAAACTTTGGAGGAAGATTGGTAATGGACCAGCAGAGAAATAGCCGAAAAGCGGAAAACGGAGCTCGGTATTAAATAATGCGTATTTTGTTCCCATTCTCTCCCCATAATCATAACCGCGTAAGGGTATTCCTGATGTCAGAAATACAAAATCTTCTGCATTTTCAATAGGTATCCTGTCATTTTCAAATCTTCTGTTTATCCAGTTATCAACTCCTCCGATTACGAATCTTTGCGGATCATGTCCAAAACTTCCACCTCCTGCCAGACGTAAAGCGAGCGTGTAATTCTTTGCAAGTTTAAGGTAGTGTCTGTAATCAGCAGTTAAAGAGTAAAAACTTAAGCCATGTTTTGAAAATTTCGGACTACCAATTGCGCTTAAATTGTACCGGGTTCCCGTTGCAGGAGCAATTAGACCCCACAAACTATTGTCGTGGACAAAACTTAAAGTGGGGAAAAAGAGAGTTCTATTTTGAGATTCTTCAAGAGGTGTACTCAAATTATCTCGTGAAATATTATACCATGAAATATTAAATTCAATACGTTTGTATCTGTTTATCGGATACAAAGACATCAGGGTTGCTCCATAATTACGGAACCTGTAATAAAATATATTGCCGTAAGAATCCTCGATGTTCAGAAATCTTACACTATGGAATCCCTGTATTCCATAGTCAATCCTCTTTGGTAGATAAAGGTATGCAAACGCATAATCGCTATTTTTAAGATCCAGGATCATATCGAGAAATAGAAAAATCTGATGATTACCCAGCATATCGCTGAATGCCATTATTGTTGTGCCCTGGAGCCCCCAGAAAGTGTTGTATCCTGCATTTCCGTAAATTATATCAGGAGAAAAATTTAATTTATATTTATTTACTTTAAAATTTCCCTCTTCATCGATGTTATCTGTTATATAAGGAATTTTTATGCTATCTTTTCCCCGTTTCTTTTCACGCAAAATATCTGTAAAAATAAACTTAGAATAATCAGACAACTGTTCAGTGGCTACATATTTTGAAGAATCAGACTCATTTAATCTTATTTTAACATTTTCACGTAGTTTATATTCTGTTGTCTGTGGTACTGTTTGCCGGTTAGTGTCCGCGGTCATTGTGAGTTTTTTAAAATATTCAGTCGGTTCAATACCGGCCGAATCTAAAACTGCTTCTAGCGGATTGCGCATGAGAAACAAATTAAAACCTGCTTTATGAAGAGAACTAAATACTAGTTTTAAACCATCCCGTGATAAAGATAATTGATAAACACCGCTTAATGAGTTTGTAAGAGGCAAACTTTTATTGTTTTCAATGTCGTGCAAATAAATGTTATTTATTCCGTTCATATCTGAGATGAAAAGTAAATGCTTTCCATCGGGGGTACAAACAGGTGAAGTCTCATCGCTCATTGGCAGATCTGTAATGCGGGTTATTGACCGTGTCGCAACATCGATCCTGTATAAATCAAGCTGACTGAAATCATAAGTGTGCATTTTAAAATCTGGTGGGTTTTTATCTGTACTTAAATTATCTCTTCTATCGGAAGAAAAATAAATATATTTTCCGTCATCTGACCAGGCAGGATCTGAATCGCTGAAAATATCATTGGTTAAATTTACAAGGATCTCATTATCAATGTCATATATGAAAACATCAGATTTGTTATTTATTATTCCGATAAATGCAAGTACTCCTCGACTTTTTCCCGAATCCGCAGTGCCTGCAGACCAGTCAACTGAAAATATTCCCTCCAATCCAAACTTTAATTTTTGTTCTTTTCCTGAATTTACATCAATTATGATAATTGCATCTTCCCTACCGCTTTTTGCTGCGATGGCTATCGACTTTCCATCCGGCGACCAGCAAATTCCCGGTGTCAGTAGATGAAGTTCCTCAAAGTCGGGTGTCCGCTGTCCTTTGACAATTTTTTTTAAAATTTTCCCTTCAACCGCGTCCATAATAAACACATCAAAGTAGTCGTCTCTGTTCGATATAAATGCAATCCTGTCGCCCTGAGGTGAGATGGCAGGACTTGTGTTATAAAAACTTCCGTCTTTAGTATGGTCGGTCATTTTTTTTGCATAATCAGATGGCTCTTTTCTTTTTGCAATGTCGGGCCAGTACATTACTTTTTGTTCTTTCTGCCATCGCTCCGACAATTCTTCAATGGTTAATCCAATCGCGCTTTTAAATCCCTGTTCAACACTTCGCGATCCCCTTGTTTTTGTCAGAATCTCGGATATTTTTTGCTCTCCGTATTTGTTTGCAATATAATACCATAACGACTGCCCTCCACGGTAGGCAAAGTAACCGTAAAGTTGATTTATTGTTGGAAGGTATTCATGAATGGTCGCATCCCTCATGAACATGTCAGAGTTAGTATCCCACTTAAGTGATGAGTATTCACAAAGTCCTTCGTTAAACCATAATGGCAATTGCAAAGTGATGTTATTTGATATGATTGATTGTAATGATCCTCCGTAAAACATGTCGTTAATGACACCATGGACCAGCTCATGGTGTATAACATGCCTGAATTTTTTATAATCTCCCTCGAAGGGAACAACGACACGATTCTTAAAAAGTTCGGTAACACCTCCAATTCCTTCCTCCAGATATTCACTTACAACATTGGTCTGTTGAAAATCGTTATGAGAATTATGTACAATTATGGGAATCCGTTGATTAATCTGATATCTAAATAATTTGCTTATCGAAGTATATGCAGATTCTGCTGCATGGGCTGTGAATTGTGCTATGTAATCTCCTCCTTCAGTAAAATATATATCAAAATGATTTGTCTGTATGTAGAACCAATTAAATTCTTTGTATTGAACTTTATTTTTACCGAAGAGGTATTCCTGAGAAAAGGCAGAATTATTCTGTGTAATCAATGAAAAAAGTAAACAGAAGATGATTGTCATCCTTGCCATAAAAACCTTTTGAAAGAAGTACTTTTTATATATAAAACATATCAATGTGAATCGAAGTTTCTTCTATTAATATTCTAATTTTTTGATTTATGGTTCTTTTTTATTTTTTCTGGTAACGTTTCATTCATTGATCCCGTGCGATATCCCTGAAGATCCAGAGTTATATAAGTAAATCCAATTTTTTTAAAAAAGGAAACAAGTTCGTTTCTTATACTGTTTTCTGTTATTTTCGGGATTTCATCGGGTCCTAATTCAATCCTGACTGTTTTATCGTCGTGGTTGCGGACCCTGACTTGCATAAAGCCCCGTTCTCTGAGAAATGATTCCGCATCTTCAATTTTCCTTAACGCGCTGTTTGTAATTTCAAATCCGTACGGAAATCTTGACGAAAGGCAGGCAAATGATGGCTTATTCCAGTTGGGAAGTCCGAGTAATTTTGACAATTCCCTGACATCTGCTTTTGTAAATCCCGCCTCCACCAGTGGTGACCTTACCTTTTGCTCATCCTTTGCCTTCAAACCGGGGCGAAAATCACCAAGGTCGTCTGAAATTGATCCGTCAATTACCCATTTGATTCCTTTTTCTCTGGCAACAGCAGTAAGTTTCGAAAAAAGTTCGGTTTTACAATGGTAACACCTGTCATAAAGATTTTTTTTATAAGCAGGGTTTTCAATTTCCTTTGTATCAATTTCTATTAAGTTTGCTCCTATCATTTTTGCTGTTTGAACAGCATCATGATATTCATTCGCAGGATATGTGTCTGATTTTCCTATGACTGCAACTGCCTTCTCTCCAAGTACATCACAGGCAACCTTTAGAAGAAGTGTGCTGTCAACTCCTCCCGAAAATCCGAGAACAACACTTTGCATTTCGTTTAATATCGTCTGTAGTTTTTTGTATTTCTCAGTAAGTATAGAATTCATAAAATATAAACTGTCCCTATTTGTTTAACCGGGATCAAGATGAAATTTCCAATCTCAATATTATTTTTTCAGGAGTTGTGTAAAGTTTTTTATGGAATGGATACCAGGGAATTCACGTTCGAATTCTTTCTTTTTTTCGGGGTCTAGACTAAACGACATTTTCAAAGATTCGAGCGCGTCAAAAGTTTTACGTTGTAAGAATAATACTTTTGCTCTACTGTAGTAAGGATCTGCCCAATCAGGTTGTAGTTCAATACATTTGTTAAATGCCCTCAGTGCTTCCTGAAAATATCCGTACTCGAGCGAAGTTTCACCAAGGTCATACCACGCTTCTACATTATACGGATCCATTCTTACGGTAACCTTGTAACTATAAAGCGCCTCACGCCATTTTCCCAGATAGTATGCAGCATCTGCTTTTGCATGCCAGAGTTCAGGGTAATTTTTACAAAGAGCAATTGCACGGTTATAATCATTATATGCTCTCCTGTAATCACCAAGAGAATAATAACATGACCCTCTGCCGAAGAATGATTCATGATGCTCGGGATCAAGCTGCAATGCCTGACCGTAACATTTTATCGCTTTTTTATATTGACCTAACTCTTCATATACATTTCCAAGGTTGTACCAGGCCGGAACATCTCTGCTATCCAATCTAAGCGTTTCCTCATATGCGTTAATTGCCTCGTGCAGCAAACCTAAATTGGAATATGTGTTTCCCTTATTGTACCATGCCATTGCAAAATCTTCCTTGATTGCAATAGCCATATCATAACTTTCAATTGCTTTTGCATAAAATGTCATTCTGTTCAGCACAATGCCGCGGTTATACCATGCATTGTAGTTGAATGGATCAATTTCAAGATGCTTTTCATAACATTCCAGTGCTTCAGAAAATCTGTCAAGACAATCATAACAGAATCCTAATTCATAAAGCGCTTCTTTATGATATGGGTTACTGGAAAGAATGGATTTTAATATTCTGACTGCCGCTTCGTAGTGATTAGTTTTTTCATATGACAGAGCTTTACCAAAGAGCGCATCTTCATTTTTTTCGTCAATCTCAAGCGCTCTGTCAAAAGATTCGAGTGCTTCTTTGCTCTGACCTAAATTATCAAGCGAGAAACCCCGTCCTATGTAAAGTTCGCAGTCCGTAGGATTTAATTTGAGTGCCTTATCAAAACATTCCAATGCCTCTAAGAATCTCTGAAGATGATTGAGAATATTTCCTTTCTTCTGAAGTGCTTCACTGCTGAAAGGCATTTGCTGTAAAAGCAAATTTACGAAATGCAAAGCGTCTTCGTATTTCTGTTTCTCAAAACAGTAATTAATTATTTCATCCAGCGCTTCGGAACTGATCGACCTGGTTGGATCTGATTTTAATTGTTCGGATAATTTCCGAATTTCTTCATCAGAATTTTCATCGCTACCAAATGGTTCGTCAGCGTCGTCGTCAAAATCATCAAAATAATAGTTATCCATATGCCTTATATATTCATATAAAAATATAACTAAAAAAGCAAACTCAAGTCAAGTTATAATTCAAAATTGGACACATTCAGTTCATTGTTTTTTTGACAAAATAACGCTATATTTTAATCTTAAGTAAATTAATGATTACTGAAAATGTAGCAAATATACGCAATCGGATATCTCTGGCATGTTCGAAAGCAGGTAGAGATCCTCAAGAAATTACACTTGTCGCAGTCACCAAAATGGTCGGGACTGAATATATCCGAAAAGCGATTGAAGCCGGCATCTCTGATATTGGTGAAAACTATGTTCAGGATATACGCTCAAAATACCAGGAATTAAAGGATTTTAAGTTACGATGGCATTTTATTGGCCACCTCCAGACAAATAAGGTGAAATATATTGCTGAATGGATTTCAATGATCCATTCAGTTGATTCGATGCATCTTGGAATGGAAATCTCGAAATGGATGACCCGACTGAACAGAACTTTACCAATATTAATAGAAGTAAATACATCTGGTGAAGTTTCTAAATATGGAATAAATCCGGAAAATACAGGTACTTTGTTAAGAGATTTATCTAAACTTCCTAACATTTCGGTACAGGGACTGATGACAATGGCTCCATTTGTAACTGATCCGGAGGAAGTTAGACCATTTTTCTCTCGACTTCGTCAGTTAAGAGATGAACTGCAGAAGGAAGGGTATCAGTTGCCGGTGCTTTCAATGGGAATGACAAATGATTTTGAAATAGCAATTGAAGAGGGCGCTACAATTGTTCGAATAGGAACCGCAATTTTTGGTGAACGAAAACTAAAGTGAGGTAATTATGAAATATACAGGGTCGGAAATCCGGAAACAAACCTTCAAAACAAAATTGCACGGATATGAGATCGCCGAGGTGACAAATTTTTTAAATGATATAGCAGTTGAATGGGATAATGTTACCGCTCAAAACACAACATTGAAGGAAAAAGTAATTGAACTTGAGACTAAATTAAAGGATTATATCTCGATGGAAAAAGCCATCGAGCAGACTTTTATGCAGGCGCAGGAAACAGCCGGAAGAGCAATCGAAAACGCAAGAAAAGAAGCAGAACTGATTACACATGAGGCAGAATTGAAAGCAGGTCAGATGCTTGAGAAAGCAAGAAATGATTTGCTTGCTTTAAAAGAACAAATCTCAATTCTTGAAGCGAGAAGAAATGCTATTTCAAATCGACTCAAAATGCTCCTGCAGTCTGAACTTGAAACTTTGAAAACCATGGAAACCGAAAATCCAGATTCATCACTTCAAAACGATACAATTGAAAATAAAGAACAAAATAAAAAATCAGAAATCGAAGAGATAGTTAAAAACATTTCATGAATAATCAAAGTCTTATAGATAAAATAAGCGAAGCACTGGAATATATTCGGAAACACACAAGGATGAAACCGGCTGTCGGGATTATCCTTGGAACAGGGTTGGGCGGACTGGTAAAAGAAATCCGGAAAGATGTTGTGCTTGACTACGATGAGATACCTCATTTCCCGATTTCCACGGTCGAGTCCCACCACGGTAAATTAATTTTTGGAAAACTCTCGGGTAAAAATGTTGTGGCAATGCAGGGAAGATTTCATTACTACGAAGGTTATTCACTAAAAGAGGTAACATTCCCTGTCAGAGTTATGTCTTCAAAAGTCGGTCTTGGCGTAAAAACACTTTTTATTTCAAATGCTGCAGGCGGGATGAATCCAGATTTCAAAAAAGGAGATCTGATGGTTATTACTGATCATATCAACCTGCAGGGTGATAATCCCCTGATAGGTCCAAATGACGACCGACTTGGTCCACGATTTCCTGATATGTCGGAACCTTACAGTCGACGCCTGATTTCGCTCGCTGACGAGGTTGCATCAGATCAGGGTATTAAACTTCAGCACGGCGTTTTTGTGGCTGTTCAAGGACCTAATCTCGAAACCAGAGCAGAATATAAATTTCTGAGAACAATCGGAGCCGATGCCGTGGGGATGTCAACAGTACCCGAAAATATTGTTGCAAAACATATGGGTATGGAAGTTTTTGGAATATCAATTATTACTGATGAGTGCTTCCCTGATACCCTTAAACCCGTTACGGTCGATGAAATAATAAAAGTGGCAAACAGGGCAGAACCAAAATTGACCAGACTTACAAAAGAGATGATACGAAGACTATAAGATTACTAACATTATGCAACCGCTCGGTAAATATCTTATTATCCTTGGTATCATAATTGTAGGAATAGGAGTTCTGGTAATGGCTTTCAGTAATATTCCTGTGATCGGTAAACTTCCGGGCGATATTAAATTTAAAAAAGATAATTTTGAAATATATATACCATTAACAACAAGCATTTTATTAAGTATTTTGATCAGCGTTATACTCTGGATTGTTTCATTTTTTTCAAAAAAATAAAGCAGGTTAAAATTGTTTAAAGAACTGACAGAAAAAATAAATTATTCCTCACTTGAAAAAAACATTCTTACGTTCTGGATGGAACGGCAGATATTCGAAAAAAGTATTTCCTCCCGCGAGGGAAACCAGGGATTCACTTTCTATGAAGGTCCCCCAACCGCAAACGGCAGACCGGGAATCCATCATGTGATGAGCCGGACTTTGAAAGACTTGGTATGCCGGTACAAGACAATGAGAGGCTATCAGGTACACCGAAAAGCGGGGTGGGACACACACGGGCTCCCTGTAGAAATTGAAGTAGAAAAAATGCTCGGCTTCAAACATAAAGAGCAAATTACACAATTTGGAATTTCAAAATTCAACGAAGAGTGTAAAAAATCGGTGTGGAAATATCTTGCCGACTGGGAAAATTTGACAGAACGGATGGGATACTGGGTAAATCTGAAGGATCCTTATATAACATTTACAAATGAATATATCGAATCAATCTGGTGGGCTCTTAAAAAATATTATGATGCAGGCTTAATTTATAAAGGATATAAAATCCAGCCCTATTGTCCACGCTGCGAAACACCACTCTCCTCACATGAGGTATCACTCGGGTACGAGGATGTCCGCGATCCGAGTATTTATATTAAGGTAAAAATGAAAAATGAGCCTGATACATATTTTCTCGTCTGGACAACAACACCCTGGACACTAATATCAAATGTCGCTCTGGCAATTAATCCATCGGTTAATTATGTGAAAGTAAGACATAGAGGTGAAAAATTAATTCTCGCAGAAGCCCGTTTGAATGTACTTGACGGTGAATATGAACTCGAAGAGAAATTCCCAGGAAGTAATTTAACAGGAAAAGAATATGATCGTCTCTTTGATTACCATAAAACAGATCAAAAAGGATGGTATGTAATAGAGGGTGATTTTGTAACCACCGAGGACGGAACCGGTATTGTCCATATTGCACCTGCCTATGGTGAAGATGATTATCAGGTCTCAAGAAAATATAACCTCCCTACAATCCACCCGGTTAACAAATCGGGCGAATTTGGTGAAGAGGTTACGGAATTCTCAGGAATGTTCGTAAAAGATGCTGACCCGCTCATCATCAACAATCTGAAAAGCAGACACATTCTCTATAAAAAAGAAGTGATCGAGCATAGTTACCCCCATTGCTGGAGATGTAAAACTCCCCTATTGTACTACGCACGGGAGTCATGGTATATTGCAACGACAAAATATGCCCGGCGTATGGTTGAATTAAATAAAACAATAAACTGGTTCCCACCGGAGGTTGGAGAAGGGCGTTTCGGAAACTGGCTTGAAGAAAATAAAGATTGGTCATTATCACGCGATCGTTTCTGGGGAACACCCCTGCCAATATGGATTTGCGAATCCTGCGGGAAAGAGAAATGCATCGGCAGTGTCGAGGAGTACAAACAGGGTGAAGGTGTCGTTGAACCGATCGATTTACACAAACCCTATGTCGATCAGGTAACATTCAAATGTACCTGCGGAAGTATTATGCAGCGTACACCTGAATTAATAGATGTCTGGTTTGACTCCGGATCCATGCCCTTTGCACAGTGGCACTATCCGTTTGAAAATAAAAATTTAATTGATTCAGGTGAACAACATCCAGCCGACTTTATCTGTGAGGGTGTGGACCAGACACGGGGTTGGTTTTATTCCTTACATTCTATAAGTACTTTTCTGTTTGACAAACCAGCATATAGAAATATTCTCGTCAATGAATTAATCCTCGACAAAGAAGGTCAGAAAATGTCAAAGTCGAGAGGAAATTCCGTTGACCCCTTTTATATAATTGAAAAATACGGGGCTGATGTTACACGCTGGTATCTGGTTACAAATAGTCCTCCATGGAGACCGACATTATTTGACGAGGAAGGTTTGGTTGATGTCCAGCGGAAATTTTTTGGAACCCTTCTTAATACCTATGCCTTTTTCAGTTTGTATGCAAATATTGATTCATTTGATTACACTGACAATCCTATACCCTTAAAAGAAAGACAGGAAATTGATCAATGGATTATATCGGCGCTAAATTCGCTGATCAAAGAATATGAAGAGGCAATGGACACATACGATGTAACCAAAGCCGCCCGGGCGATAAGCGATTATACTATAGACAAACTCTCAAACTGGTATGTGCGCAGAAATCGCCGCCGCTTCTGGAAAAGTGAAAAGGGTAAAGACAAATTCGCTGCTTATCAGACGTTATATGAGTGCTTGATGGTAATAACAAAACTTATGGCACCAATCGCACCTTTTATAGCAGAAGAATTGTATCAGAATTTAAATAATGTTTCTAAAAAAGATCCTCATGAATCAGTACATCTCTGTCTGATGCCCGAAGTAGAAGAATCGGCAATTAATCTGGAACTCGAATCCCGGATGGACAAGGCTCAGCGAATTGTGTCTCTGGTGCGCGCAATAAGAAATAAATCTAATTTAAAGGTACGTCAACCGCTAAAGAGAATTATCGTTCCCGTATCGAGCGACCGTGAGCGCAATGAAATAAAACAGGTACAGGATATTATTCTTGACGAGATAAATGTAAAAAGTGTGGAATATGTTGGTGATGATTCTGAAATTGTTCATAAAACAGTAAAACCCAATTTCAGGACACTCGGTCCCAAATATGGAAAAGATGTACAGGCGGTTGCCGCAGCGGTGAGAAAATTTGGACCGAAGGAGATAAAAGAACTTGAAAAAAACGGACAGGTCACAATTCAATTAAACGGAGAGGGAACTATAATAAGCCGCGAGGATGTTGAGATTTTGCATGAAGATATAAAAGGATGGATAATAGAATCTGACAATAAAATGACAGTCGCTCTTGACATTGAACTTACTGAAGAATTAATTGAAGAGGGTTATGCCCGTGAATTTGTGAATAGAATTCAAAATATGCGAAAGGATGCAGGATTCGAAGTTACCGATAGAATTACTATTGAATTTCGTGCCGAAGGTCAACTTGATACAGCAGTTCGAAAATTAAAACAGTATATTATGAACGAAACATTAGCCGTTGACTGCATTTATAAGGATGAACCGTCAGGCGATTTTCAGTCTGATGTTGAAATAAATAATCATAAATGCAGTATCGGTATTAAACGTCTCTAAAAATAAAATAGGGACCATTAACAAAGGGGTTTAGATATGGCAAAGACAAAAAAAATATCAGCAGTTGCAGATAAGACTATTAAACTCATGAAGGAAAAATCTCGGAAGAGAAAAAGTCCGTCTACTGCACCAAAAAGAAATCTCCGGGTGAAAAAAGATAAACCGGAACCTGTAAAGATACCTGTGCAAAATATTTCAAAGAAAAATAAATATTCAAAGGAAGAACTTGAACATTTCAAGAAGATAATTCTTGAAAAGAAGAAGGAAATTCTGGAAGAGCTTGAAACTATCCGTGATACTATAATGGATACAACAACAGGTGAGTACGCTACAGAAAATTCTATGTACTCAACCCATATGGAACAGGGTACGGATGCTATGGAAAGAGAAAAAACATTTCTTTTCGCCTCACGGGAAGGAAAATTTCTCAATTATCTTGAAGATGCACTCAAAAGAATAGAAAAAGGTAATTACGGCAGATGTAATACCTGTGGTAAATTAATAGAAAAGGAACGCCTGGAAGCCGTACCTATTGCTTCACAATGTGCAGAATGCAAGAAAAAAAGTCAAAAGTAACTTTATTGGTCAGGGAAAAATTTGCGTATTCTTTTTGTTTCACTTTCAATTGTTATTGTTGACCAGGTAACAAAACTTCTAGTCAAAGGATTCAGTATCCCTTTCCTGGGCTTTGAAGTAAAAGGATTGCAACTTGGTAGCAGTATTAAAATTTTCGGGGATACCTTGCGGTTGACATACATTGAAAATCCTGGAATGGCATTCGGTATCGATCTCGGAGGCAAAATGTTCTTTTCGATATTTTCAATTTTAGCGAGTATCGGTATTTTAATTTATCTTTTTAAAGCACGAAATGAACATATACTTTTCCGATTATCCCTCGCAATGATTCTTGGCGGTGCTGTTGGGAACTTAATCGATAGAGTATTTTATGGATTTTTGTATGGTGAAGGACCGTTATTTTACGGCAGGGTTGTTGATTTCATAGACGCTGATTTTTTTAATATATCTATCTTCGGATATCATCTTAACCGCTGGCCTGTATTTAATGTTGCAGACGCTTCCGTTACCTGCGGTGTTATTCTCCTTTTATTAAGCCATCATAAAACACGAAAAAAAGAGGAGAAAATTCTATCCACGGAAAACATTCAGGAAAGCGTTAATAATTCCAAATCTTTTCCAACAAATGAATCATCCTGAATTTAATTGCCTTGCCTGATCGGTTTATAACGATTGTGGTGCCCCCACACCAAACGAGAGAAAGACTCGATGTTTTTTTGACCCATCACATTGAAAACGCTACCCGTTCTAAAGTTCAGCAGGCAATAGAACAGGGCTTCGTTACCGTTAATGATAAACCTGTCAAGCCCAGTCATAAAGTCAACCCCGCCGAGATTATCAAAATAACTATTCCAAAACAATCTTCACAGAACGTTTCACCAGAGAATATCCCTCTCGATATTTTATATGAGGATGATTCACTAATAGTGGTAAATAAAAAAGCTGGGATGGTAACACACCCAGCATATGGTAATTATACAGGAACACTTGTAAATGCACTTCTGTTTCATTGCAATAATAAATTATCAAATGTAAATGATCCAACCCGACCTGGAATTGTTCATAGACTGGATAAAGATACCACCGGACTAATAGTCGTTGCAAAAAATGATGTATGCCATGCCTTCCTTGCCAAACAGTTTTCACAAAGAACAATTGAACGTGAATACTGGGCAATTGTCTGGGGATTATTTAAAAAAGGAGAGAAAAAAGGTATGATTGAAACCGCAATTGGCAGGAGTAAATCGGACAGAAAGAAAATTACAGTCACATTTACAGGCAAACATGCTATCACTGAATACGAAGTTATAGAAGAATATGATTATCTTTCGCTTGTTCGCCTCCATCTGAAAACAGGGCGAACACATCAAATTCGTGTTCATTTACATCATATCGGACATCCGGTATTTGGAGACCCTACCTATGGAGGAAGACGAATTGCCTATGGTGGAACAGAGAAAAAAAAGAAAGAGCAGGTTCAGGAATTACTGAATATTATTAAGCGCCAGGCGCTTCACGCAAAAACTCTGGCTTTTGTTCACCCTGCAACAAAAAAGTTCATAAAATTTGATTCAGATCTGCCTGATGATATGCTTAAGGTTATAGCGATCATAAGAAAATCTTAATGAGTAGAAAATGGGTCGTAGTTTTAAAGATTTTATCAAATTCTCTCCCGTTATCCTTACCGAAGGTGCGGTGATAGAACGTTTGCGCCGCACTTATCCTGATTTGCTTAATCCATTTGTGGCTCATGCAGGTGCGGTTTTAATCTCCACATCACGAGAAATTCTTAAGTCGATATACAGGGAATACCTTAATGTTGGCTTTTCTTTTGATTTACCCATGATAATATTAACTCCAACCTGGCGTGCTTCAAACGAGAGATCAAAATTAGCAGGTTTAGATTGGAAGGAAATTAATAAAGAATGTGTGAATTTCTTAAAAGAGATAAAGATGGAATATGGTGTGTATGCTGAAAAGATCATGATTGGCGGACTCATGGGTTGCAGGAATGATGCATATGATGCGACTCAATCGCTCGATGAAGACAGAGCATTTGAGTTTCATCAACCTCAGGCAGAGGAATTATCGAAATCGGGTGTTGATTTCCTCATCGCTTCAACAATCCCGTCTTCCTCGGAGGCTCTCGGTATGGCGAGAGCATTGACATTATTTAAGGATACAATTATAAGTTTTGTAATAAGAGAAAACGGAACACTTCTCGATGGTATGTTGCTGTCTGATACAATAACCAGAATAGATTCAGGTGTGGAGGTTTTACCGATCGGTTACATGGTTAATTGTGTACATCCGTTAATATTTCAAAGTGCTATGAATGTCGTTTCAGTATCCGCTTCCGGATTTGCAGAAAGGTTGATAGGATTACAGGCGAATACTTCTAAAAAGTCACCTGAAGAATTGGATGGAAGTTTAAATCTTGATGCAGAGGATCCTCAGATGTTCGGGAAAGAGGTAGACATGGTCAGGCGGAGATTTGGATTGAAGATTGTTGGTGGTTGTTGTGGCACAGATGCACGGCATATCCGTGAGATTGCAATGAGAGTAAAGGAAGGGCTCA
>Ga0101944_10003697_pt1 | contig 20659 bp, 15 predicted proteins | sample DewCreD2012metaG_FD_75245 | JGI IMG/M metagenome (GOLD analysis project Ga0101944, IMG submission 75245) | Hot spring sediment bacterial and archeal communities from British Columbia, Canada, to study Microbial Dark Matter (Phase II) - Dewar... ... | reverse complement strand
AAAAAAATTAGTTGATTGGTTGTTGACCTTAAAAGAAGCAAAATAAATTTTAGTAGGTTTTATGGCACTCAGGCAAGTAATTACTGTTAAAAGAAAGATGTTCCCTCTGCATCTTTTTATATCTCTCCTCACAATCGGATTAGTTATTTTGCCCTCAAACATAAATGCTCAATCAGTAGAAGATTGTCTGAGCTGCCATAATGATAAAGAACTTACAATGGATAAAAAGGGAAAGACGATTTCCCTTTTTGTTGATGAGAACGTTTATAAAAAGTCTGTTCACTCTAAGTTGTCTTGTGTAACCTGTCATAAAGGATTTAGTGCTGAAGAACTTCCTCACGCTGAAAATATAAAAGAAGTTAATTGCATTAGCTGTCATTCAGATGCACTAACTAAACATAAATTCCATCCACAAATTTTATTTACAAAAGGCATTGGGAAATCTCAAGATATTAATTGTAAATCCTGTCACGGCATTCACGACGTTCAAAGAGTAAAGAACAGTAAATGGACTGAGAAGAATTTAACTAATGCTTGTGGTACTTGCCATTCGGTTCAAAAGGATGAATACATTCAATCTAATCACTTTTTGGCAAAACAAACAAATGGAATAGATTCACCTGATTGCCTGACCTGTCATCGGGAGCAGATAACAAAATCTTCCTTTAAAGATAATTTATTAGGAATGAAATCCGCTCAGGAAAAACTTTGCCTTTCCTGTCACCTTGATAATCCTGAAGTAAAAAGCCGAGTTAATCCTAAAGCAAAATTTATTCAGGCATATAATAATAGTGTTCACGGTGCCTCATTGCACGGCGGTAATCCTGAAGCAGCAAATTGTATAGATTGTCATAGTTCGCATATAGTATTAAAAAGTTCTGATTCACGTTCTCACGTAAATAGATTAAATATCCCGACAACCTGTGGAACTTGCCATAATGAAATTAAAAAGGAATACGAGGAAAGTATTCACGGTGTTGCTGTCTCTAAAGGAAATATTGACTCCCCTGTTTGCACAAGTTGTCACGGAGAACATAATATTCTTAAACACACAGACCCAAATTCACCCGTAGCATTCCAAAATGTTTCTTCAATGGTTTGCGCACCTTGTCATAGTTCTGTTAGATTATCCGAACGATATGGTTTACCTGTAAATAGAATTGAAACTTTTACAGATTCATATCACGGTTTAGCACTCAGAGGAGGTTCCGCAACAGTTGCAAATTGTGGAAGCTGTCACGGATATCATAATATAAAACCCTCAAGTGATCCAACATCAATGGTTCACAAAGACAATTTAGTCAAAACTTGCGGTTCTTGTCATCCTGGTGCAAATAATCGTTTTGTTACAGGAACTATTCACGTTACATTGGATAAAGAAGAAGAACCAATCCTTTATTGGATTGCCACAGTATATATCGTTTTAATTGTTTCAATTGTCGGTGGAATGTTTGTTCATAATGCTTTTGATTTATACAGAAAAGCTAAGTTGAAAAAACAAATTCAAATGGGTGAAATTCATACTGAAAAGCACGGTCATAGTCTTTATCTTAGAATGACACTTAACGAAAGAATTCAACACGCAACTATGGCAATAAGTTTTATTATTCTTGTTATTACAGGTTTTATGTTAAGATTCCCTGAATCCTGGTGGGTTAATCATATTAAAGATTTAAGTTCAGATGCTTTTACTTATAGAAGTCTAATTCACAGAATTGCTGCCGTTGCAATGATTTTAGTTAGCTTATACCACATTTATTATATTATTTTTACCCAAAGAGGCAGACAATTAGTTATTGACCTACTGCCAAGATTTCAGGACGTAAAAGATGCAATAGGAGTTGCTAAATTTAATCTTGGATTATCAAATCAGAAACCTAAATTGGATAGATTCTCATACGTTGAAAAAGCTGAGTACTGGGCTTTGGTTTGGGGAACAATAGTAATGTCTGTAACAGGTCTTATTATGTGGATTTATACAGACATTGCTGGTAGTTTTACAAAACTTGAATGGGATATTGCTAGAACAATTCACTATTATGAAGCGTGGTTGGCATTTTTAGCTATTGTAGTTTGGCATTTTTATTTCGTAATTTTCAATCCGGATGTTTACCCAATGAATCTTGCCTGGCTTAAAGGCACACTTACAGAAGAAGAAATGGCTCACGAACATCCTCTTGAATTAGAGAAGATTAAAAAAAGAGAAGAAAACTCTAACTAAATAAAAATTTACTTATCGGAGGATAAAATGAGAAAAATATTTCCTCCCTATTTCTACAATCCGATTTCTTTGGTCGGTTTAACAATTTCTGCATTAAGTCTTGGACTTATTTTATTTTTATTCATACTTGATATTTTCAGTCCAGATGATAAACCATATATGGGAATTATCATTTTCATTATTCTTCCCTCATTTCTTATAAGTGGTTTAATTATTTTTTTCTATGGAGTTATCAGAGAAAGAAAGAGAGAAAAAAAAGGAATATTCAGAGAGAAAAGATTTCCTACAATTGATTTAAATGATCCTCAAAAAAGAAAAGCTTTCGTTTTTATTTCATTAGGTTCAATTTTCTTTCTGCTAATTTCTGCATTTGGTAGTTATAAAGCTTATGAATATACAGAGACAGATACTTTTTGCGGATTGGTTTGTCATCAAGTAATGGAACCCGAATATACAGCATACCTTGATTCTCCTCATTCGAGAGTTGGGTGCGTTCAGTGTCATATAGGCTCGGGAACAAGTTGGTATGTAAAATCAAAACTCTCAGGTGCTTATCAGGTTTATTCAGTGCTTTTTAATAAGTATTCAAGACCAATTCCCACACCTGTAAAAGAACTACGTCCAGCCGAAGGGACTTGCGAACAATGTCATTCCCCTTCTCACTTCTTTAGTGAAAAGAAGGTTCAGTACACTTATTATCTTTCTGATGAAAAAAATACTAAAAGTAAATTAACTATGCTTGTTAAAATTGGCGGCGGGAACAATATTCACAGTCCTGGAAGCGGAATTCATTGGCATATGAACGTAAATAATAAAGTTTATTATGCACATTCTGATGACAGAAGATTGGAAATTCCTTGGGTGAAGTTGGTTACTAATGATGGCAAAGAAATTATCTATAAAATAAAAGAATTTGACTTATCTAAATCAAAGATTCCTGAAGAAAATTTCAGACTTATGGATTGTATTGATTGCCATAACAGACCTTCGCATATTTTCTATCAACCTGATAAAACTGCAAATTTATACTTATCAAATAATAGAATTGATGAAGAGTTACCTTACATTAAGAGTCTTATAGTTCAGGCGCTTGAAAAAAATTATTCTAATAAAAAGATTGGAAACGATAGTATAAAATTTATTATTGAGAATTTCTATCAGATAAACTATCCTAAAATTTACAACTCAAAAAAATCAAATATTAATCAGGCAATAAAATCAGCTCAACAGATTTACAATCGAAACTATTTCACATATATGCAGGCAAATTGGAAAAAGTTTCCTGATAATATTGCTCACACTTATACTCCCGGATGTTTCAGATGTCACGATGGAAAGCATTTTAGTGATGATGGAAAAGTTATTTCAAATGATTGTAATAGCTGCCACATTATAATTTCACAAGAACTGCCAAACGGTAAGAAAGAATCTTCTCTTGAAGGATTAAATTTTATCCATCCTGTAGATTTTGGGTATTCAATTAACGATCATTTATGCACTGATTGTCACTTTAAATCCGAATAGAAATTCAATTTTGTTCAGAATTTAATTCAGTCCATAAAGTGTCTAATAATGCTGAGATTCCATATCCAGTTACAGCGGAAAAAACAATTGTTGGAGTTTTGATATTTCTGAATTTTATTTTAGATAATTTTTTAATCTCTTTATCTTGTAATAAATCTGCTTTAGATAAACCAACTAATATCTTCTTTTCAATCAACTTAGAACTATATTTTTTAAGCTCATTGCAGAGAACTTTAAAGTCTTTTTTATGATTTTCTGAAGTAATATCAATTAAGAAAAGTAATATTCTGGTTCGTTCAATATGCTTTAGAAATTGAATACCTAAACCCTTACCTTGATGAGCACCTTCAATTATTCCGGGAATATCAGCAACTGTAAAACTGTTAAAGTCTTTGTAATTAACTATTCCCAAAACAGGTTCAAGTGTTGTGAAAGGATAATCTGCAATTTTAGGTTTAGCTGCAGAAATCGTGGAAATTAAAGTAGATTTACCAGCATTAGGAAAACCAACTAATCCGACATCTGCAATCAACTTTAATTCTAAGATTAGATTTTTTTCTTCACCGGGTTTGCCGGGTTCAGCAAAACGAGGGGTTTGTCTTGTTGGAGTAGCGAAGTTTGAATTCCCTCTTCCGCCTCTGCCGCCTTTAGCTACTAAAACAGTTTGGCCATCCTTACTTAAATCAAATAAAATTTCCTGAGTTTCTTCTGCTTTAACAATTGTGCCAACAGGAACTTTAATAAAAATATCTTTGCCGCTTTTACCATCTTTTAATGAAGAGCCGCCTTTTTCACCGTTTTCAGCTTTAAAGAATTTATTATATCTGAAATCAAGTAAAGTGGAAACATTTTTATCTGCAACTAAATAAATATTTCCGCCATTGCCTCCATTTCCACCTGAAGGACCGCCTTTAGGTACATATTTTTCTCTGCGAAATGCTACTAAACCATCGCCTCCTTTACCAGAGCGGACAGTAATCTTTGCATAGTCAATAAACATACTAACTGCTTTCGAAGAATTTCTGAAGGGCTAATTTAAGTGTAAATAACTCCTTACTTGACTCATTTATCTGATAAGATTTAACTACTTTATCTAAGACAATTAATGAATCCGCATAAGAATCTGAACTTATAAGTTTTTCAATAACTATTATAAAGTCTTCGCTATCCGAGTTAAACAAATTATCCTGAATTCTATTAATTTCCTTCCTTGTGAGAAATTCAAATAAATCCGCCGCAGTTCTTTTTTGTTTAGCAGGCTGATTTTCAGAAGTGGAATTCAAATTCTCTAAGGATAAAGAAACTGTTAAACCGTTATCTTTTTCAATTAAGGAATCATCTTCTTTAGCATTAAATTCTTCTTCATCAAACAATGACAAATTCTCTCCAATTTCAACAGATTTTGTTTTTATTTCATCTTTATTATCTGATGCAGAATTTGGATTTATTAATTCAGAATTTTCTTCCTCAATAAAAATATTTTCATTCTCTTCTAAATCAACCATAACATCTGATTGTATCGATTCATCTTTATCAACTTTATCAATTAGGACTTTTTGTAATTCATTAAATGTAACTTTAATTATCTGATTATTATCAATGTAATTTTTAAGTTTAGCAAAATCAGATTCTAAGTTTTTATTAGTTAAAAAAGCGAGTATCGGGTCAACTGAAAGGTGTTCTTCTTTGGAATTATTTATAAAATCAGAACAGGAATTAAAGAAATCTAATAAAATTCCCTGCTTGTTTTCGTCAAATAATTTCTTATCAATTTTAATAATTACATCATCAAATTTTTCAACGTCAATACTGTTATAATTCAATTTATTAAAATATTTTATGAGAATACTTTTTTGATAAGGAAAGAAATAAGCATAATCAATTAAAAAGAGGAAGTCACTTTTACTAACGCTTTTTTTATCATTAAAAATTAATTTCTTTAACGACCAATTTGGTTTGATAAGGTGACTTAAATTAAAGGATATTGCCTGAAGAAAAAGGTTGCTAAGTTCTTCTGAAGTTAATTTAGTTATTTTAATTAATTCATCGAATATCTGATTAAACAAAAAATCTATTTTATTTGATTCATAATTAAAAACCGACTTCTTTTTAATAAAAGATTTATCCCTCGAAAAAAGAAGTTTTATTTCAGCTTTAATGTAATTCTTTATTGCCGGATGTATATCAGAGTCTAAAATATTTTTATAGCTTATCGAATCGTCTTTAAGAACTACTTTAGAAAGATTTAAATTTAATAATTCAAAAACTTTTTCTTTAAACATTACAAACTTTAAGCTATATCAAGAGATTTAGATTTTAATTTGGCAGAAATAAAATCACGGTTCATTCTTGCAATAAATTTAACGGAAATACCTTTTGGGCATTCGGCTTCACAAGCATAAGTGTTTGTACAACTTCCAAAACCAAGTTCATCCATTTTCGCTATCATTCTTTCCACTCTTCTATATCTTTCAGGCTGACCTTGAGGCAATAAGCCCAAATGAGATACTTTTGCGGCAACAAATAACATAGCAGAAGCATTTTTACAAGCTGCAACACAAGCGCCGCAACCTATGCAGGCAGCCGCATCAAAAGCCTCTGAAGCTACATCTTTAGGAATCGGAATAGCATTTGCATCTTGTGCTCCGCCAACATTTGCTGAAATGTATCCGCCAGCTTGAAGTATTTTATCAAATCCAGATCTGTCAACCATCAAATCTTTTATCACAGGGAAAGCTTTTGCCCGGAAAGGTTCAACCCAAATTGTATCGCCATCTTTAAAATTTCTCATATGGAGTTGACAAGTTGCGATTCGAGGAATAGGACCGTGGGGTTGACCATTTATAACAAGCCCACAAGTTCCACAAATTCCCTCTCTGCAATCACTTTCAAATACTATTGGTTCGAGGCTCTGAGATTCTAATTTATTATTCAATTCGTCTAACATTTCTAAGAAAGATGCATCAGGAGATACTGTTACATCATAGTCAACAAAACTACCAACAGAATTAGAATTTTTCTGTCTCCATATTTTCAGTTTTAAGTTAATATTTTTTGTTTCCATTATTTATAACTCCTTACTGCTGGTTTTACATATTCAAAAACGAGATTTTCTTTGTGTAATTCCCAGTTAAAATTTTCTTTGAGTTCCCAAGCTGCAACATAAGAATAATTTTCATCATCGCGTTTTGCTTCACCATCTTCATATTGATATTCTTCTCTAAAATGCCCTCCGCACGATTCATTTCTATCAAGAGCATCAATAGCCATAAGTTCTCCAAGTTCAAGATAATCAGCTAATCTTCCAGCTCTTTCAAGAGTTTGATTAACATCAGCACCGCTGCCAGGCACATTTACAGATTTCCAGAATTCTTCCCTAAGCTCTCTTATTTCTTGAATCGCTTCTTTTAACCCTTTTTCATTTCTTGCCATACCAACTTTATTCCACATAATTCTTCCAAGCTGTTTATGAATATCATCAACAGTTCGTTTTCCTTTTATAGATAAAAGTTTGTTTGTCAAATCCTGAACTTCGTTTTTTACTTTTTCAAACTCAGGATGGGAAGTTTCAACTAAAGTTGGTTTATAGGAAGCAAGATAATCTCCCATAGTATAAGGAATAACGAAATAACCATCCGCCAATCCTTGCATCAATGCAGATGCTCCTAATCTGTTTGCACCGTGATCAGAAAAATTAGCTTCGCCAAGAACGAATAAACCGGGAATATTACTCATCAGATTATAATCAACCCACAATCCTCCCATCGTATAATGCGGAGCTGGATAAATTTTCATAGGAACTTGATAAGGGTTATCGCCAGTTATTGTTTCATAGATTTCAAACAGATTACCATATCTTTCTTCAATTACATTTTTACCAAGTCTTTTGATGGCATCTCTGAAATCAAGATAAACAGCCTCTCCACCGTGAACTCCTCTTCCCTCATCACAAACTTCCTTAGCTGCACGAGAAGAAATATCCCTTGGAGACAAATTTCCAAACGAAGGATATTTTCTTTCAAGATAATAATCTCTATCATCTTCAGGTATATCATTTGGATGACGCATATCGTTTTTAATTTTTGATACCCAAACTCTGCCATCATTTCTTAAAGATTCACTCATCAAAGTTAGTTTTGATTGCGAATCTCCGTGAAGCGGTAAGCAAGTTGGATGGATTTGCGTAAAGCAAGGATTTGCAAAAAGTGCACCTCGTTTATGGGAGCGCCAGATTGCAGTTGTATTACAATTCATCGCATTTGTAGATAGGAAGAATACATTTGAATATCCACCAGTGGCAAGAACAACTGCGTGTGCAGAGTATTTTTCAATCTCTCCGGTAATTAAATTTCTAACTATAATTCCTTTTGCCTGACCATCAATAACAACCAAATCCAACATTTCCCTTCGAGTAAATAGTTTAACTGTTCCTAAATCAACTTGCCGATTCATAGAAGCAACAGCACCAAGAAGGAGTTGTTGCCCGGTCTGACCTCTTGCGTAAAAAGTTCTTGAAACTTGTGCTCCGCCAAAGGAACGATTATCAAGCAATCCGCCGTATTCACGAGCAAAAGGAACTCCTTGAGAAACACATTGATCAATAATATTTCCACTTACTTCAGCAAGTCTATAAACGTTTGCTTCTCTTGCTCTAAAGTCGCCGCCTTTTACTGTATCATAAAATAATCTGTAAACAGAATCACCATCATTTTGATAGTTCTTTGCAGCATTGATTCCACCTTGTGCAGCAATTGAGTGCGCTCTTCTTGCACTGTCGTGAAAAGTAAAAGTTAAAACATTATAACCCAATTCTCCCAAAGTAGCGGAAGCAGAAGCACCTGCCAAACCCGTACCAACAACGATTATCGTATATTTTCTTTTATTAGCAGGATTAACGAGTTTTAAGTTAAACTTATGATTTGTCCATTTTTCTGATATATGTCCTGATGGAACTTTTGAATCTAAATTTATCATTGAGCACCTCCTGTGAAGAAGAAATAAAGTGGCATAGAAGCAAAACCAACTGCCATTATAATGGCATATATGGTTCCGATTCTTTTTATAAGTGGAGTGTATTTTTTATTATTTAATCCAAATGTTTGAAAAGCACTTTGAAATCCGTGATTTAAATGAAAACCCAATAAAACCATTGCAACTAAATAAATTCCTACGTACCACCAATATTGAAAGAAATGAGTAACAATTTTGTAGTATTCGTGGTTATCAGCATAATTCATTGGATCGTGAACATTAAATCTCCAAAAAAATGTTCCTAAGTGTAAAACAAGGAAAATAAAAATAATAGAGCCAGAGACAAACATTGTTCTTGAAAAAATTGAGCTGTTTTCTGACGAACCGTTAATTTTATAATCTGTTGGTCTTGCTCTTTTATTCTCTAACCAGAGACGGATTCCGTTATAAATATGAAAAACAAAAGCTGATAGAAGAACAAGTTCAATAACTCTAATCAAAGGTTTTATCACATCCAATGTTTTCACATATCCATTAAAAGCTTCAGGACCGAAAAATAATGTGATATTTCCGATTAGATGAATAACAAGAAACAAAAGTAAAAAACTCCCTGTAACAGCCATAGTAAATTTTTTACCAATAGATGAATTAAGGAAATTGTTTAACCAACTCATTACTTTACTCCTTTACTGAGTTAAAATGATTATCTGATGAGATTTAAAATTGGCTAATGTAAAATTCATTAGTGAGCTATGCAAAATTTTTATTAAAAAACGATTATTTCTTACTCAAACTTATTAAAAAATTATCATTGTTAAAATCTTTACAGAATTTTTCTTTTAATCAAAACAATAATTATTTTTGAATAGTTCTTTGAAATTTTACAGTGTTCTCATCCTTAAAGTTGAATTTAGGGAAAAGAGAAATTATAGGGAAGTCCGGTGAAAATCCGGCGCTGTCGCGCAACTGTGATTCAATTTAGAATGTAGAATTTATAATGTAGTATCAAACTCATTTTACATTGTTAATTATGAATTGTTAATTCTTAATTGATAAGCCAGGAGACCTGCTGTAAAAACCATTTAATCAACCTTCGCGGGTGAGGTTAGATTAACGATTATTCCTTCAAAAGATATTCGTTTTCTATCACAATATTCCCACGAAGTTACTTAAGTAATTTTTTAATTGGAGTAACTTCTGTGTTTGTGATTTTTGTATTTTGTGTTTTTTCAGTCTTTATAAATAGTTTTGCTCAAACTGAAGACTCTGTAAAATCTTATTCACTCGATCAAATTACTGTTACAGCGAATAAATTTGAAAACAGAGCTGAAGAATTATCAACAAGAATCGAAGTCATTGATGATAAGAAAATTTTTAATCTCAATGGCAGCAGATTAAACGATAAACTTCTTCTTTCTCCTTCTGTTTTTATTAAATCCTACGGCTTATCTTCTTCACTTCAAACTATTTCAATAAACGGACTTGGTGCTGAGCATACTTTAATTTTGATTGATGGAATCAAAATGAATTCATTCCAGAACTCAATGATAGACCTCACTGCTATTCCTTTAGATAACATCGAAAGAATAGAAATAATCAACAATGGATTAAGTTCTATTTACGGAAGCGATGCATTGGGCGGAGTAGTAAATCTAATTTCTCGAAATCCTAATCTTCCAAATAAAGATAATAATTTATCATTCAAGGGTTCTTTGACTTATGGTTCGTTTAACACTTTTAGAAATAATTTAAGTTTAACTGGGAAGATTTATAATTTTTCGACTGAGGTAAATTTTTCAAGACAAATTTCCGATGGTAACTTTGAATATTACTTTGATGATGGCATAGACATAATTAAAAAACAACGAGAAAGAGCTGCTTACAAATTAACTGATTTTTCTATTAGTTCACATTTAGTTGTTGATTCATCAAGCAGATTAAAATTATTATCTACTTACTCGAAATACATTAGACAAATTCCAGGGTTAGAAACCGGAACCCCACCCTCTGAATCTTCTCAAAATGATAAAAATTTTAACAATATTCTTTTATATGAAAAACTATTCGCTAACAATTCGAACCTAAAACTAAGTTTTAATTATCAAAATAATTTAATGAGATATGAACTTAAACCTTTAGTAAATAGTAATTATAAGAATTTAGTTTATGCATTTACATCCGATTATGAATTTGTTTTTCATAAAACAAAAAATCTTGTAGGATATAATTTTTTAAGTGCATCATTAAAAAGTAACGAACTTGAACTCTTTGCAAATAGAAATCAACATTCAATTTATCTGAGTACAAGCGTTCCTCTATTTGATAAAATCACACTTTACACTTCTGGAAGAACCGAGTATTTATCAGACCTTAAAAAAAATGTTTTTACTTATCAAATAGGTATGAACTTAAAACCTTTCAATGATTATGAATTAAGAATTAAAGCAAATTTGGGTAAGAATTTCAGAGCTCCAACATTTAATGATTTGTATTGGAAAGAATCAGGTAATCGAGAACTTAAACCAGAAATTTCATTAAATAAAGAATTGGGTTTGATGTATATCTTGGATTTTTATTACAAAATAATAGTTGAACTTTCATACACAAATATCTCTGCAAAAGATAAAATAGTTTGGCTTCCTCAAAGAAATTTCTTTTGGAAGCCAGTGAATATTGCGAGTTCTGAGTCTGATAGTTATTTAGCAACTTTGTCTTTTCTATCAAATCATAAGAGTAATTGGAATTTTCGATACGATTTAAGTTTTAATTATGTAGAATCAAAAAAAACAAATGGTAATTATATAGATGATCCGACAGAAGGCAAATTTTTTCCTTACATACCAATAGAATCAATCAAACAAGCTATATCAATTGATTTGGGAATTGTTAGTTTTAATTTATTTCATACGTATTATGGAAAACGTTTTTCAGATTTTGAAAATAAAAAGACTCTAAAATCAATAAACCTTCTTGACGGAAATATAATCCTTTCATTAAATCTCTTCGATATAGATAATTCATTGAAGTTTGAAATAGACAATATCACTAATACAGATTATCAAATAATCTCTGGCTACCCAATGCCATTGAGAAATTATAAACTAACTTTATTTATAAATATTTAGGAGAATTTTATGAAAAAATTTTTACTAACAATTGTTTTCATTTCATTTTCAATTTTTTCACAACATTTAAGCAAAGTGTATGTTTTGTCAGAAGGCGGCTTTACACCTAATTCTTCAGCTTTATCAATGCTTAATTTAAGTACTAATCAATTTACTACAAATATTTTCACTGGAGGAAATTTAGGATTATATCCTGATGGACTAATATTTCATAATGATAGACTTTACATAACAGAACAAGGAAACTTTGGTTCAAGTGGAAAGATCTACAGACTTGATACATTAGGAAATGTTCAGGCGTCTGCTTTAGTGGGAACAAATCCATATTCTCTTGCAATTGCTAACAATAAAATTTATGTAACAAATGGACCTGCATCTAATGTAAGTGTTCTTAGCTTAGCTGATTTTACATTTATAAAGAATATTCCTGTTGGAGTTTATCCTCAGGAGATTGTTGAATTTGCTGGTAAAATTTTCGTTGCAAACAATAGTTTATTTGGTGGGAGTTCGGATTCAACTGTGTCAGTAATTGATCCAATGCGAGATTCCGTTGTAGCTACAATTGTTGTTAAAAAAGATCCTTCCTCGTTTGCAGTTTCTAATGATAATCATTTATTAATAGGATGTCCGGGAGATCAAAATACGGGAAGAATCTTTAAGGTTACTCCTCAATCTTTCCAAATAGTTGACACATACACTATCCCTAATTATGGCTTCTCAAAAGATATTTCGGTAGATAAAAACAGTAATGATATTTATTTTATTTCAAATAACAATGATATTGTTAAATTTAATCTTTCAACCAGACAATCTTCTATTGTAATTAGTTCTGTATTCCCAAATAATTTTTACTATGGATATGCTTATGATTATGTTAATTCTAAACATTATGTTTTAGATGCAAAAAACTTTACAGTAAACGGAAATTTGTATATTTATTCAAATAATGGTTTATTATTAAATACTTATCAGACTTCAACAGCTCCCAGAAGGATTTTATTTAAGTATGTTACTCCCTCAACAAAAGTTGAAGATAATTTGATTGCGGAGAATTTTCAGTTAAATCAGAATTATCCAAATCCATTTAATCCCAGCACTATAATCAGTTGGCAGTCGCCAGTCAGCAGTTGGCAAACAATAAAAGTTTTTAATTCACTTGGTGAAGAAATTGAAACAATAGTTGATGGATATTACGAAGCTGGGAAACATTCTACATTATACATTCTAAATTCTAAATTACCCAGCGGTGTTTATTTTTATCGTTTGCAAGCTGGAGATCCTTCGACAGGCTCCCCGAAGGGGCAGGCAGGACAAGTTTTTGTGCAAACAAAGAAGATGATTTTGATTAGATAAAAAAATTATTTTAAAAGAATTTTTTGATCACGGCTAAAAATGATGGGAAATTTTATGACAAGAGATAGTTAATATATCAAAAATCTGAATTTGCTTATGATGATTTTATTAAATAGATATTTTGAAAAATTAAATTATCCTCTGTGTCTCCGTGCCTCTATGTTTAAGCGAAATTTCGTGTAATTAGTCATCTAAGCAATAAAGAGACACAGAAGATTAAAAAATTTTTGATTCAAATTCTTTAACATTTTCTAAATGTATATTAGCAAATAATAATTACAGATTTTATCTTTGAAACAAAAATTGACAACATTTTGAAAGGAATAATTTATGTCTGAAATTATTAAAAAGTTTAATCCGGGTTTTGTAATACCAGTTTTGATGGTTTTTGCTGCAGCATTTGTAAGATTGATCCCACACCCACCCAACTTTGCTCCCATTGCTGCTATGGCTTTATTTGGTGGTGTATACTTTAATAAAAAATCAGTTGCTTTTGCCATACCTTTAGCTGCTATGTTTTTAACTGATGCAATTATCGGTTTTCATTCGGGAATGTGGATAGTTTATTTAAGTTTTGCTTTCATAGTTCTGATTGGTATGTTTTTATTAAAAAAAGTTACAGTTAAAAACGTTGTGCTTGCATCATTATCTGCATCGCTGAGTTTTTTCATTATAACAAATTTTGGTGTTTGGGCTTTTGGAACTATGTATCCTAAAAACATTATTGGATTATTTGAATGTTATGTAGCAGCAATTCCTTTTATTCACAATACTCTACTCGGTGATTTAGTTTACAGCGGGTTAATGTTCGGTATTTACGAAGTAATTAAATCTTCAAATCCAGCATTAGTTGAATCAAAAGTTTAATAATTAATCGGGGTTGTCTATAGATTCAAAAATTGTCAGTCTGAACCTATCGAAGCCTGTCAATTTTTAACTTTTTGGACAGCCCCAAATATTTTTTCATCTTTAAACTGCTCCTTTAAAGTTTTTACTTCTTCTCAAAGCGAATTCAATTATTTTTTTTAATGTCTTCGAATATGAATATCCTGCTGCTTTAGCAGATCTCATAAATCCTGCATCTTCTGTCAAATCAGGATTTGGATTAACTTCTAAAACATATGGTTCTAAATTTTTATCTAATCTTATATCAACTCTGGCATAATCTCTTAAACCCATTATTTTAAAAGCTTTAATTGCTATGTCATTGATTTTTTTCTCTACCCTCTTCGGCAGTTTTGCAGGACAAATAGGAATAGTTTTATGGTAAGCTTCGTGTAAAGGGTCCCATTTTGCCTGATAGCTTACAATACCATATAAATGTTCAGGCATTTGTGAAAAATCTATTTCACTGATTGGTAGGACTTTTGGATTTTTATCACCCAAAATTGAAACATTAACTTCCCTTCCCTCAATATATCGCTCGACTAATGCAGTTTGATTTATTTTATCAAAAACATATTCAATTCTGTTTTTTAATTCTTTATTGTTATGAACTATTGAATTATTGTCTATTCCAACACTTGCATCTTCTAACGCTGGTTTAACAATTAAAGGAAATGGTAATGAGTTCTTTATTTTCGCACTTTTTTTATCAATGTAGAAAAAGTCAGGCGTTTTAATGTTGTAATATCTGAGTATTCTTTTGGTTAATTGTTTGTTCTGAGAATTTATTAAAGCCATTGGCGGTGCGCCGGTATAGCAAATATCCAATAACTCATAGAGACCAACAATACTTGCTTCCAATTCCACCCTTTCCTTATAAAGTTCTATAAAATTGAAAACTACATCAGGTTTTCTATTGAAATAATCATTTAGAAAAGAATCAACGTCGTCTTTAATATTAAAAGAATATGCTAAAAAGCCCATTTTTTTCAATTTTTCAACCATTTTATCATATTCATCCAAAGGAGAGGTTTTATCAATCTCGAAATAAGGCTCAAAATGAAGAGATTTTAAGCCATTTTCAATTTTTTTATATAATTCAGGATTTGGCTCATTGTAATATAACGCTACTTTAAGATTTTTTATTTTCATATAACAAATTTAATCTCTTATTTATAAATAATTGATTGTATTTTTATGTTTGCTAATAAAAAAATAAAAATAGTATGAGTTTTTATCCTCAACCGAATAAATATCAATGCGGTCCTTTTGCGCTCAAATATGCGCTTGTAATGTTAGGCAGATTTGAAAGTGAGAACCAAATTGCTCTAAAAGCAGGAAGTACCTGGTGGTCAGGAACTGATGAAATCGGATTAGCAAAAGCAGCTAAATTTTATGATTGTAAAATGAAATATTTTCGTCGGGAGAAGCCAGATGAAGCAATAAAATCTCTCAAAGAATATATTAAAAAAGGATTTCCTTGTATTTTAAGTGTAGATAATTGGGAGCATTGGCTAACGGTTGTAAGTTTTCAGCAAAGAAAATTTATCGTAACCGATAGTTCTTTAGAGAAAGTTATTGCAATTGTTACTCCAAATCAGCTTATAAAACGTTGGAAGTATTATGATGAAGAAAATGATGATATTAGTTTTGATGGCTATGCAATTATTCCTCAATTTAAGGTAACAACAAAAGCTAATTTTTCTATTGATGCTGTAAGATATATTATGGATTCAAGAAACAAAGAGCTTGCAAAAAATTGGGATAAATATTTCAATGACTTAATCTCAATTTGCCACCCAAGACACGCAAATGCAACGCACTTGATTTCATTTAAAGATTTTCTCAGAAGATTTGAAAAAACTTTAACCAAACAAGTCGCTTACTGGCACGGCGAACCAACAATTCGCGAATTAAGAAAAATTCTGATAAATTTTCAATTTATGGCTGAAGTGTATGACCTTGTAATCCACGCTGATGAACAAAAAAAAGCTTTGATTGACCTCGCCTCAATCTTAATGATGTATGCTTGTGGTAAATATGGAATGGATGAGATTTATTGAGGGGGGTTGTTGTTAGATTAGGTTAGAGTTAAAGTTAAAGTTAAAATTAAAGTTTAAGTTAAATTCAAGGTTTATAAATATGAAAAGACATTCTTTGTTATTAAAAAAAGAAAAATCAGCTTTACTAATCATAGATATGCAAGAACGGATTTTACCAGTTATTGCTAATTATGATTTAGTGCTGCAAAATACGTTAAAGCTCATAAAGGGATTCAAAATTTTGAATTTGCCGATCTTTTATACCGAACAGTATCCTAAAGGATTAGGAGTAACTTCTAAAATAATTTTAGATGAATTGCAGGATTATAAAGCTTATCAGAAGATGTCATTTAGTTGTTTTGGAGCTGAGAATTTATTCGAAGAATTTCAAGGAAAAAATTTAAGTCAGATTGTTGTTACTGGTATCGAAAGTCACGTTTGTGTACAACAAACTGTGTTAGACTTAATATCCAATAGTTTTCAAGTTAATTTAGTTGCTGATGCAGTTTCATCAAGAAAAATTATTGATTATAATTTTGCTATCGAAAGAATGAAAAAACACGGAGCTGAAGTAACTACAACTGAATCTGTATTATTCGAATTATTGGAGGTCTGCGGAACTCCTGAGTTTAAGGAAATTTCTAAAATTGTTAAATAGGAAAAAAGAATTTGATGAGAAAAATCAGAAATATTGCAATAATTGCACACGTAGATCACGGTAAAACCACTCTTGTTGATCAAATATTAAAACAATGTAACGTTTTTAGAAAAAATCAAAACATTAGAGAAAGATTTTTAGATTCAAATGATTTGGAGCAGGAACGAGGAATTACAATTCTGGCAAAAAACATCAGTATTATTTATAACGATCATAAAATAAATATTATTGATACTCCCGGACATTCTGATTTCGGAGGTGAAGTAGAACGTGTATTAAAAATGGCTGATGGAGTTTTCTTGCTTGTTGACTCTTTTGAAGGTCCTATGCCTCAAACAAAATTTGTATTGCAAAAAGCATTACAACTAAATCTTAAACCTATTGTCGTAATAAATAAAATTGACAGACCAGACAACAGACCTACCGAAGTTCTTGATGAAATTTATGATTTGTTCATAGAACTAAATGCTAATGATGATCAACTTGATTTTCCAATATTCTATGCAAGTGGAAGAAATGGCTGGGCAGTTGAAAATTTAAATCATAAACCGGTTAATTTATCTCCCCTTCTTGATGGTTTAATAAATTACATCCCCGAACCTCCGCTCAACGAAGGTAGTGTTCAAATGCAAATTACAACATTGGATTACAATGATTATGTTGGGAGAATTGGAATTGGCAGAATATTCAGAGGTAATTTAAAACTATCGGATAATTTAGTCATAATAAAAAGAAATGGTGATATTCATAAAATTAAACCGAAACAACTTTTCGTTTTTGAAGGATTACAAAGAGTAGAAGTTGACGAGGTTAAATGCGGAGATATTTGTGCAATCGTAGGAGTTGAAGATATAGATATTGGCGATACTATTTCTGATGAATTAAATCCAGAGCCGCTTCCTATTATTTCTATTGATGAACCAACTATTAGTATGACTTTTTCGGTAAACAATTCTCCGTTTTACGGCAAAGAAGGAAAATTTGTTACTTCACGTCAATTAAGAGATAGATTATATAAAGAACTTAAACAAAATGTCGCTTTAAGAGTTGAGGAAACAAATTCTCCCGATAGTTATAAAGTTTCTGGTCGCGGTGTCCTTCATTTATCAATTTTGATAGAGAATATGAGGCGAGAGGGCTACGAATTACAAGTAAGCGAACCAAAAGTTATCTATAAAGAAATTGATAATAAAAAAGCTGAACCTATAGAAGTTCTCACTATTGATACTCCTTCAGAATATGTGGGGAAAATAATTGAGTTAGTAAGTCAGCGAAAAGGTCAATTAATTAAAATGGAAAATAAAGGCTCTTTGACAGCAATTGAATTCCACGTCCCGTCTCGCGGCTTAATGGGATTAAGAACTAAAATTTTAACAATCAGTTCTGGTGAGGCAATAGTTCATCATCAATTTTATCAATATGAGTTCTTTAAGGGATCAATAAATAAAACAAGAAACGGTGTGATTATTTCTATGGATGAAGGTGCTGCCACTGCTTATGCAATTGATTCTTTACAAGACAGAGGCAAATTTTTTATCGAACCAGGTGAAATGATTTATCAAGGACAGATTATTGGTGAACATAATAAAGAAATGGATATTGAAGTAAATATTCAGAGAGGTAAAAAGCTTACAAATATGAGAGCTTCAGGAGCAGATAAGGCAATCAAGATTACCCCTCCAATTAAATTTTCTCTTGAAGAAGCTCTTGAATATATTCAGGATGATGAAATGGTTGAAGTAACACCTAAATCCATTCGACTTAGAAAAATTTATCTGGATTCTAACGCAAGAAAAAGATTTAATTTATCAAAAGTTCAGGAATAAAAATTAGAGTAATCCTTTTTTCTTGCACCAATCATCAAAACCTTGCTCCAATTGTTCAAAGGATTCAATTGCAAATAAAATTGGTTGAAGATGCCAGACATCATATTCTTGAACTATAATTTTTTCAACATCAAATTCTCTGACTTCAACTTCATCTGATAGAGCATGTTGAACTTCACCTAACGATGAAAGAACACCAGCACCATAAATTCTCGTTCCGATTTCATTTTTTATTAAACCAAATTCAACTGTAAACCAATGCAATGTTTCTAATTGTTTTCTATCCGCTGGGTTCGCTCGCAAAGATGCAATACCAAATTTCTGATAAAAATTTGCAAAACTTGTATTTGTCAACATTGGCATATGACCAAAAATATCGTGAAATAAATCTGGTGCAGGAGTGTAATCAAGTTCTTCCCTTTTTCTTATATAGTCAGTAGAAGGAAAAATTCTTTCACTAATCAATCTAAAAAAATCCTCTACATCAATTAAACCTGGCACGCGTGCAACTCTCCATCCGGTGGTTTCGTAAAAAACATTGCTAATATCCTTTAAATAAGGAATTCTATCAGAAGAAAGTTTTAATTTTTCAACTCCTTCAAGATATTCATTAGCAGCCCTATTTGGTAAAAATCCCATTTGTCTATTATAAAGAAATTTCCAGACTTCGTGTTCATCATCTGTATATGAAGGATAAATAATTTCATCGTGAATTGGTACATTTCCGGTAAGTTTTTGCGGGATACATCTTGGATCAATTCCCTCTTTTGCAGCTTTTTCATAAGCAGATAAATGTTCTTCATTTTGATTGATATTCATTATTCCTCCAAATCTTTTTTTGAAATATATTTATAAAAGTTAAGATTTCAGAAAAATTTTTTTAATAAACTGCTTTTTGAATTATAGTATCACGAAGAAAATCAGCATCTGATTCTGGATAATCTATAATGTAATGTAGTCCCCTGCTTTCTTTTCTGAGTTGAGCACATTTGATAATCATTGATGCACAGGTTATCAGATTCCTAGCTTCTAATATTTCATTAAATATTTTTGTCTTTTTGTAAAGATAATTATTTTCTTTTTGAAGGTAAGAAATTCTTGTTTTAGCTCTTAATAACCTTTGCACCGACCTTACAATACCAACATAATCCCACATAGTTTGTTTAACTTCTTTTATGGTGTGGGTAATAAGAATTTTCTCATCCTGACTTAATGTACCGGTATCATCCCAATCTGGAATATCCGGAATAGAGATTTGATAATCCTGAATAAATTTCTTTATAGCCAACGCAGTTCTATTAGCGAAAACAACTGCTTCTAAAAGTGAATTACTTGCAAGTCTGTTTGCACCGTGTACTCCAGTCATTGAAACTTCACCGCAGGCAAACAGTCCATTTAATGATGTATTTCCATCCTCATTAATCATAACTCCACCGCAGACATAATGAGCAGCGGGAACTACTGGAATTAGATCTTTTGTAATATCAATTCCTAATCTTTTGCAAGTATTGTAAATATTCGGAAATCTATCAATTATTTCAGAACTATTCTTAAAAGTAATATCTAAATAGACAAAATCATCTCCTGTTCGTTTTAATTCTGAGTCTATTGCACGTGCAACAATATCTCTTGGTGCAAGTTCTTTTCTTTCATCATATTTGTTCATAAAGGGTACACCGTCCTTTGTCTTCAAAATTCCACCAAATCCTCTCAACGCTTCTGAGATAAGAAAAGACCGTGATTCAAATTCGGGTAAATTTGATGAACCATACAAAGTTGTGGGATGAAATTGAATAAACTCCATATTCGCAATTCTAACTCCTGAGCGATAAGCCATTGCAAAGCCATCACCGGTTGCGATTTTAGGATTAGTAGTATGTAAATAAACCTGACCAAGTCCTCCGCTTGCAAGAAGAGTTGCTTTTGAGAGTATTTTAATTACTTCATTAGTTTGACTTTTAAGAGCATAAACACCCCAGCAGTTCTTATTCTTAAGTCTGATTTTTTGATTTTTTTGAAGGTTATGTTCTGTAAGAAAATCTATTGCTGTAACA
>Ga0101944_10003695_pt1 | contig 20670 bp, 16 predicted proteins | sample DewCreD2012metaG_FD_75245 | JGI IMG/M metagenome (GOLD analysis project Ga0101944, IMG submission 75245) | Hot spring sediment bacterial and archeal communities from British Columbia, Canada, to study Microbial Dark Matter (Phase II) - Dewar... ... | reverse complement strand
CATTTCCTGCTGTCAATTGTGGTAAACTCCATGTGAACCTCTTTGGTTATAGATGGGTGGTGTCGACCTATATCTTACCAAAGAGGTTCTCTTTTTAGCTTAAGTTAGCGCATATGGGAGGCGCAGGTGGGGGTCAAATATCCTCAAAGGAATAGCAAGAGGATTTATCCCGAACTGAGGTTAAATTATTTCTACATCTTGAAACCCCCGCCCGGCATCCTCTATAATCAATCACAGAATATCACCCCGGTTGGAGGCAACATGCCCGGTTATTGCGGAAAAGTCCTTTGGGTCAACCTGAGCGATCGCAGCTGGCAGGAGGAAACGCTGCCGGACGAACTTTACCGCCGCCGGCTGGCCGGTGTTGGATTGGGCGTACACCTGCTGCTGGAACGCATCCCCGCCGGGGCAGACCCGCTGGGTGCGGAAAACATGCTTGGCTTCGTGGCCGGGATTCTGGTCGGCACAGGCGCCATGTTTGCCGGGCGCTGGATGGCGGTTGGCAAGTCGCCGCTGACCGGCGGCTGGGGCGATTCCAACTGCGGCGGCAACTTTGCCCCGGCAATCAAACAGTGCGGTTATGATGGCATTTTCATCTCCGGCATCTCCCGCGAACCGGTCTATCTGCTGATTGACGGCCAGACGGTGCAGTTTCTGCCCGCCGCTGACCTGTGGGGGAAAGATGCGGTTGAGTGTGAGGAAATTTTGGTTGCCCGCCACGGCAAAAAGGCGCGCGCGGCCTGCATCGGCACGGCCGGTGAAAAACGTTCGCTGATCGCCGGCATCGTCAACGACCGCGGGCGGATTGCCGCCCGTTCCGGTTTGGGGGCGGTGATGGGCAGCAAGAACCTCAAGGCGGTGGTTCTGACGGGATCCCAACCCGTTCGCAGCGCACAACCGGAGGAAATCCGCCGCCTGAGCAAAGCCGTTGCCGGGCTGATGCCCAAAGGCGAACCGCCGCTGCGCTCATGGATGCTGCCGATTGCCGGGATGCTCATGGCGAAAAGCCCCAACATCTTCCGCAAGGATGGGCTGATGACCCTGCCGCCAATGCGGAAATGGGGCACTGCCTCCGGCAACGAGGTGGCGGTCAAGACCGGCGATGCGCCGATGCGCAACTGGCGCGGCACACCGGCGGGCTATCGCAGCGCAGCCATCAGCGCGGATGCGCTGATTCGTAGCGAGCGCAAGAAGTACCACTGCTACGCCTGTCCGCTGGGCTGCGGAGCGATCAACGAAATGGCGGGGGAATACCGGGAAACTCACCGCCCGGAATACGAAACCGTTGCCGCGCTCGGCCCGCTGCTGGGCAATACCGACCTGGATACCATTTTTTACCTGAACGAACGCTTCAACCGCGCCGGTATGGACTCGATCAGTGCCGGGACGGTGCTGGCGTTTGCGGTGCAGTGTTTTGAAGCGGGGCTCATCAACCAGCAGGATACCGGCGGGCTGCGCCTGAGGTGGGGCGATGCCGCAACCATCCGCGCCCTGGCGGATCAAATGATTCGGCGGGAAGGGTTTGGCGATCTGCTGGCGGACGGCGTGCAGCGCGCTGCCGAGCGCATTGGGCGCGGCAGCCAGCAATATGCCATGCACATTGGCGGGCAGGAAATTCCCATGCACGACCCGCGCGCCGATCCCGGCTACGGCGTCCTGTATGCCGGGGATGCCACCCCCGCGCGGCACAACACCGGCTCACACCTGACCTACGAACTGCTCAAACCGTGGAGCCGGGTGGAGTGGGCTCCGCCCGTACCTTCCATGTATCCCGCCGCGGCCATGTACCGCCCCAGCCGTGAAAACGCGCTCAAAATGGCGGCCTGCGCCATGCTCAAAGCCGTGATTGACGGCGGCGGTTTTTGCACCTTTGGCGCCCATATGGGGGTGGACAACCTTTCCCTGTTTGAATTCCTGAATGCGGCTACCGGCTGGAAATTGACCTCCTCGGAATATCTCGAAATTGGGCGGGAGGTGCAGTCGCTGCGCATGCGTTTCAACTTCAAGCACGGCGTGCATCCGGCTGAATGGCACATCCCGCCGCTGATTTACGGGCAGCCCCCGTTGCGGCGCGGCCCGCTCAAAGGCCGGCAGTTCGACTTGACCGCTCTGCGCCGCGATTTCTGGCAGGCAATGGGCTGGGATGCCGAAAGCGGTGCACCGCCGGAAGAAGGAAATGGCTGAAACCATCCGCGTGCAAATTTCGGCGCCCTTTGAAGTTCCCGGCCAGGACACAGCTGGCTGGGTTCAACTGCCGGCCGGCAGTCGGGTGAGCGACCTGCTGCGGCTGGCAAGACCACCGCTGGCGCTGCGCCTGCTGCCGGTGGTGGTCAACGGCAAGACAGCCGGCCGCCGTCATGTGCTGCAGGACGGCGATCGGGTGGTGTTTTTGCTGCCAATGAGCGGGGGCTAAGAAAACTGCCAGCCTTCATCCGGCAGCCAACGGAGCGGCAGAATCCTTTTTCGATAGATGATGGGGTGAAAAAATTTTTGCAAACGTTCTATGACAATCAGAAATTCGGATGGAGAATTAAACAGCCGATTTCTTTCACGGAATCGCAGCCAATGTAACTGATTGGCAAGCGCAAAATCTACACTGAGACCGGAGGGCATATTATCCGGTAAGACAGTTCTGCGTTGAAGAAAGGTGTTATCAATAGCATATTGAAGAGATATATACTCAAATGTCCGTGAGTTTGTTAAGAACCATAAATCAAAATAATCCTTCAGGCGACTATTGATTGTCCCCAAATCAACAAGAATTTGAAATTTTTCCGCGATGATCGTTTCAGGTGGATAGCCTCGAATCGAAACTGACGGAAAAGAGCTTAATGTCGGAGGAATTTGCAAGAATAACGGTTGAGGAGTAACCCGGTCTCCAAAGCCGATATCCAAAGACATTGGAATTTGGGATTTTCCAAAAAAGGCGAGTAATTTAATGTTTATACCGGTGTAAGACCTCCCTTCTTGCGTTACCATAGCCCGAATACTGTTTTCATCAAATTGCAAACCATCTTCTTCAACTTTTTGCTGACACACTTCTCGAAAGATCTGAATTGCATTGCCGATTTCGTTATCGGTATAAGCCAAAAAATCCAGATCCTTTGTGGGGCGGGGTAGTACTAACTCCAGACCAAGAAGAACATAAGCCCCTTTGAGGATAAATAATTGAGCAAACTGTGAATGACTCAGGCGGTACAAAAACCGTTCATTGGCGTAATATTGAAGGATATCGTTAAAGGGCCTGTTTTCCGCTCTTGCCTTGTCCAGCAACCGCTGACGAATGGAAGCCTCAAAATTCTTGATTTGATTCATACCAATGCTTGAATATATGGTTTGATTAAATTTTCAACACGGTCAATTTTGGCATAATCCAATAACGATGGAATATTCCTTGCGGGTGTTCTTAAATACAACTGCAATGCTTCTACAGCCACATCTATTCCAATTCTGTTTCGAAACTTAAAACAATCACAGACGGTTTTTTCTCGGTTGTATATCTTAAAACGAATCAAATCGGTTTTTTCCTCTGTAATGCCAGCAAGATAGGTTTTTTGAGAAAGCCAAAAAATCCTCAAGGGTGGATAATCCATGCGAGGTTTTTCGGCTTTTTGCGGGAGTGCAATATCAATCTGATGGGGTATTTGGGTTGTCAAACCGTAATAATTCAAGGCAGATACTGCGCAAAGCACTGCTTTAGGTATTTTCAAAATGACGGGAATAATATCTGGAATTGAGAATGGTTCAGCCGAAGCCAATTGATATAATCCGCGAGTTATACGAATCAAATGACCACTTTCCACCAATTCATATAAAGTACGGGGAGAAATTCCCGCTTTTATAGCTTGTTGAGATCGTAATATATTATTATTTTTTTTGAAAATTTCGATTGCTCTGAAATGAGATTTTTTCATTTATTTTCTCTTCTTTTGTATAAAATTAACTGTAATTCAGGTTAATTACAGTTAATTTTATACACAATAAATAAAAACGTGTTTTAACCGAAAATACTTTTCGGTTTATAAAACATCATTATGGCTACAGCAAATATTCCTTCAGTTGCCGCGAGCGGCGCGGGTGGCGCAGGCGGCGCAGGGCCTTGCCCTCAATCTGGCGGATGCGTTCGCGGGTCAGCCCGAACTTTTGCCCCACTTCCTCCAGCGTGTACTGGTGACCGTTTTCCAACCCGTAGCGCAGGCGCAGGATGCGCGCCTCGCGCGGCGGCAGGGTTTCCAGCACCGCTTCAATCTTCTCGCGCAGCATGTTGGTGTAGGCCGTCTGAATCGGAGAGGGGGTTACCTGATCCTCGACGAACATGCCCAGTTCCGATTCTTCATCATCGTCGTTGATCGGGCTTTCGAGGGAGAGCGGCAGCCACGAAACGCGCATCATCCACTCCACCTTTTCGGAGGGTACACCCAATTCCTCGGCCAGTTCTTCGTTGTTGGGTGCGCGCCCCAGTTTCTGTTCCATTTCGTGGGTGCGGCGGTACAGCTGGCGGATGCGGTCCACCATGTGCACTGGAACGCGGATGGTGCGCCCCTGATCGGCGATCGAACGGCTGATGGTCTGGCGGATCCACCATGTGGCGTAGGTGGAAAAGCGGAAACCGCGTTTGTACTCGAATTTTTCGACGGCTTTCATCAAGCCGAGGTTGCCTTCCTGAATCAGGTCAAGGAACGGCACACCGCGCCCCATGTAGCGTTTGGCGATGCTGACGACCAGGCGGGTGTTGGCTTTGATGAGGTGTTCGCGGGCTTGCAGGCCGTCATTGACCAGCGCTTCCAGTTCGCGGCGGCGGGCGGCCGTGCCGCGCCCGTGCAGTTTTTCCAGTTCGCGCCTGGCCTGGCGGCCGCGCTCGATGCGCTTGGCCAGCTCGACTTCTTCATCGCCGTTCAGCAGCGGCACGCGCGACATCTCTTTCAGGTACAGCCCGATGGTGTCATCGCTGGAAAAGGACTCGCCGGAAAGGCAGGCGCTGTAGTCGCTGTCGCCATCCAGCGAAATTTCATCATCCGTTTGCGAAAGCTCGGCCTCGGGTTCGTAAAACTCAACCCCGCGGCGGCGCAGCACGCTGACGATGGTGTAGTAGCGTTCCACGTCCTGACCCACATCCGGATAAACTTCAATCAAATCCTCCGTGGTCAGGTAGCCCTGAATATCGGCTTTTTCCAGCAAGAGACGAATCTTTTCAGTACTTTTTTTGCGTCGGCCCGGATTACTCACGATATCCTCCTGACTTCATAACCCCGCTGATGAAGGTGTCTCAACAAGACACAGTTTTCCCCCTGCGTCGTGAGGAAGTTCACGCGCAGCCTGCCTTCTGCCGGCGGTCGGGTTGCCAGCGCCACCCGCCCGGGCAGTTTTTTCCGACTTGGTAAATAAAGTACAGTACGAAAGGCAAACCTCACAAAATTCAGCAAATCCATGCCTGACCTGAACGGTGGTTAATCCAGTATGACGTGTACATGATGTTCGCAAATGGTTTCGTTCAGGTTGACGCCGCACACCGGGCAAAGGCCTTTACAGTCGGGGCGGCAAATAGGTTTGATGGGCAGTTCCAGCAGAAGATAGTCGCGGGTGAGCGGTGCAAGATTGATGTACCCATCATCGGGAACGACCAGTTCGGTTTCCACGTTGCGGCGGAAACGGAACGTAAACAACTCGGTATAATGAGTATGCAAGGGTTGAGCGAATTCTTCCAGACAACGCACACATTCCTGAATCAGAAAACCGGTAAAGTCTGCCTCCACCAGCAACCCCTGTGGGGTGCGGCTGATGTGAGCGCTGCCATTGAACTGGGTGACCTCAAAATCGGCAGATAAAGAAACGATCGGGAAGTCGAATGTAAAATCTCGGTTTGTCCCGATTGGCTGATTGAATAAAAAGCCAATATTAATCCGCAAAGGGTAACGTGGATGGGTCACAGGTCAATAATCGAGGGTATAATACCGGGTTGCTTCATTATAACATATCCTACCGGACTAGTCAAGTTATTAAGATTAATTTAATAAAAATCCAAGTAATTACCATGAAACTATTGATTGCAACCAATAACCCCGGCAAAATGAGAGAGATTCAAGCCATCCTGGGGGATTTGCCGCTGGAACTGGTCACCCCGGCAGGGCTGGGTCTTAACCTCGATGTAGAAGAAAGCGCATCCACCTATGCTGAGAATGCCGCCCTCAAAGCGCGCGGTTTTACCGCCGCCAGCGGGCTGATCAGTCTGGCAGATGACTCCGGGCTGGAGGTGGACGCCTTGGGCGGCGAACCGGGTATCCGCTCGGCGCGCTATGCCCCCCAGGCCGGCGCAAGCGATGCCGACCGCCGCGCCTACCTGTTGGAGCGGTTGAAAGGCATTCCCCATCCTCCCCACGAACCCGGCTGGCGGGCGCACTTCCACTGCACGGTGGCGATTGCCACCCCTGCCGGAGAACTCTATTTTGCCGAGGGGCGCTGTGACGGCTTCATCATCAACGAAGAACGCGGCAGCAACGGCTTTGGTTACGATCCTCTGTTTTATATGCCCGAGTGGAACGCAACCATGGCGGAACTGAGCGAAGAAACCAAGAATCGAATCAGTCACCGGGCGCGCGCCCTGCGCAATGCCCTGCCCCTCCTGCGCCAACTGCTGGGGGAGTGAAACCGCTTGGGTGTTCCGAGTACAGGCCAGGACAACCAAGGTTTACGTCATTCCAGGCGCAGCGACACTCACCCGTGCTGACGGGAATTACCCCCTCCCTGCCTCCCCCAATATTGCGAAAGCGATATTGGGGGAGGTGGGTGGGGGTCACACATAAGATTACCACGCTCGCTGCGCTCGCTCAAAAGGACGTTGAACCAGCCATGTCCTTCTAAACGCAGCGACACTCACCTCTGCTGGCGAAAATCATCCCCACCCTCGAGGTGCAGTAGGGGGCCCTGCCGGAGATTACCGCGCCCGCAAAGTCGTTGGAATGGCGTATCCCCAACTCACGGAACATTAACGAATCCAATACTCCGCCAAGTTTTAAGTAAACCTCAGCCATGTGGCCGCAACGGACATGCTATAATTTTCTCGCACCAGCCCACCCCTTCACTACGAGAGAACCCGCATGTCTTTCGTTCATCTTCATGTTCACACGCAATACTCGCTGCTGGACGGCTTCTCGCACATCAAGAAGCTGATTGAGCGCGTTAAGCAGATGAACATGCCGGCGGTGGCCATCACCGATCACGGCAGCATGTACGGGGTGATCGAATTCTTCAACGCTGCCAAAGCCGCGGGGGTAAAGCCGATCATCGGCATGGAGGCCTACCTTGCCCCGCGCGGAATGCGCGACCGCGACCCCAAACTGGATAAATCCGCCAGTCACCTGTTGCTGCTGGCGGAAAATGAAACCGGCTACCAAAACCTGCTGAAAATTGCCAGCGCCGCCCAGCTGGAAGGTTTTTACTACTACCCGCGCATTGACCACGAATTTCTGGCAAAACATGCCGAAGGGCTGATTGCCACCTCTGGCTGTATGGCTGCCGAAATTCCCCAATTGATTCTGGAAAAGGGCATTGAGGAAGCCCGCAAACGGGTGGACTGGTACTACGAGGTCTTTGGCAAGGATAACTTTTTCTTTGAACTGCAGCGCCATCAGATTCCCGAACTGGAAGAGATCAACCGTGCCTTGAAGGAACTGGCGCCGCGCTATCCGGCGCGTTTTGTTGCCACCAACGATGTGCATTACATTGAAGCGGAAGACGCCCGCTATCAGGACATTCTGCTGGCGATTCAAACCGGCTCACTGCTCAGCGATAAAAACCGCTTCCGCATGACCGATAACACCTACTACCTGCGCCCGCCGCAGGAAATGGCGGAAATTTTCAAGGAAGTGCCGGAAGCGCTGCACAATACCTTGCTGATTGCCGAGCGGGTCAATGTTGACCTTTCCAGCAAGGGCTACCATCTGCCGGTCTTTGAGGTGCCGCCCGGCTGCACGGTGGAAACCTACCTGCGCAGTCTGTGCGAGGAAGGCTTACAGCGCCGCTACAGCACTTCTCCGCTCATGGCTCAGGCGCGTGAACGGCTGGAATACGAACTGACCGTCATCCACCAGATGGGTTTCGATGCCTACTTCCTCATCGTGTGGGATTTGTGCCGCCATGCCCGCGAAAAAGGCATCTGGTACAATGCGCGCGGTTCGGCAGCCGGCTCCATTGTGGCTTACACACTGGAAATCACCAATGTGGAACCAATTGCGCACGGGTTGATTTTTGAGCGTTTTCTCAACCCCGGGCGTATTTCCATGCCGGATATTGACCTTGACTTTCAGGACGATCAGCGCGCTCAGATGATGGAATACTGCGCCCGCAAGTACGGGGATGACCGGGTGGCGCAAATCATCACCTTTGGCACGCTGGGGGCGCGCGCCGCTGTGCGCGATGTGGGCAGAGTGATGGACATCCCCCTCACCGAAGTTGACCGCGTCAGCAAGTTGATTCCCAACATTCCCGGCAAGCCGGTTACCATCGCCGAAGCGCTCGAACAGGTGCCGGAATTGAAAGCGCTTTACGAGGGTACTCCCTACCTGAAAGACCTGATTGACACCGCCGCCCACATGGAGGGTTCCATCCGCAGCGCCGGCACGCACGCCGCCGGGGTGATCATCACCGACAAACCGATCATCGAGTACATCCCGCTGCACCGCCCGACCAGCGGCTCGGAAGAATCCCCCATCAAGACCGTCACCCAGTTTGAAATGTCCGTTGTCGAGTCGCTGGGGCTGCTTAAGGTGGACTTTTTGGGTCTGGCGACCCTGACCATCATGCAGCGCGCCTGCGACCTGATCGAAAAACGTCACGGCGTAAGGTACACGCTGGAGAACATCCCGATTGACGATCCCTTTACCTTCGAGTTTCTCAGCAAAGGACATACCGCCGGCGTCTTTCAACTGGAAGGCACGGGCATGACCCGTTACCTGACTCAAATGAAGCCGCGCAATGTGGACAATGTGATCGCCATGGTGGCGCTTTACCGCCCCGGCCCGCTGGAATTCATCCCGCGCTATATTGCCCGCATGCACGGCGAGGAAGAAGTCACTTACCGTCACCCGGCGATGAAGCCGATTTTTGAGGAAACCTACGGTATCCCCATCTATCAGGAACAGATCATGCGCGCGGCGGTGGAGCTGGCGGGGTACACCCTCTCCGAATCGGACGACCTGCGCAAAGCAATTGCCAAAAAGCAAAAGGATAAACTGGAAAAACACCGCGAAAAGTTCATCAAAGGTGCGTCCCAGCGCGGCATCCCGCAGGAAACCGCTGCGCAAATATTTGAAGACTGGGAAGAGTTTGCACGTTACGGTTTCAACAAGTGCCTGACCGGTGATACCGAAATTATTGACGTCACCAGCGGTCTGCCCATCACCCTTGAAGAAATGGCTCAAGGTGGTTGTTCCCCCTCTGCGGTAACAACCTGCGAACTGGATTCGCTGCGTTTGACCGAAGGCAAAATACTGGATGTGGTGAGTAATGGGATTAAACCGGTTTACCGTCTCACAACTCGTCTGGGAAGACAGATTGAAGCAACCGCCAATCATCCCTTTTACACCTTTGAGGGGTGGAAACACCTTGCCGCGCTAAAACCTGGTGATTTGATTGGTGTGCCGAGAAAATTACCGATTGAAGGCTCGCAACGATGGGACGATTACAAGGTCATCGCTTTGGGTCATCTGATTGCTGAGGGCAATCTCTGTCATCCCCATTCGGTCTATTATTACAATCAGGACGAAACTCAGGTTCAGGATTTTGTGCGCGCTGCTGAGCAGTTTGAGAATGTGGTTTGCTCGGTAAAGGTTCACAAAAACACCTTCTCGGTTTATGCCCGACGGAAGGACAGGAACAGCGAGCCGGGCATATTTAAGTGGGCAAGGGAACTCGGCATCCTTGGGCAGACTGCTTCAACCAAATCGCTGCCCCGCCAGGTATTTGCACTGAAACCGGATCAAATCGGGTTGCTGCTCAGTCGAATGTGGCAGGGTGACGGCCACATTAGTTGTTCCGGACGTTCTGCTTACTATGCCACTTCCAGTCGAAAATTGGCGCAGCAGATTCAACACCTGCTTCTCAGGCTCGGCATTGTCAGCCATCTTCGCCGGGTAGAGTTCCCCTACAAGGATGGCAGAATCGGTTATCAAGTGTTTGTGGTTGGCGATGATAACCTTCGCTCATTTGCGGAACACATTGGCTGCCATTTCCTGCCCGGTAAACAAAAAGAAGATTTGCTCAAATTACTTGCCGTGCGTCCTGCACTTCAAATTGGTACAAGAGATGTTGTGCCGATGGGCATCAAAGAACGGGTGCGAGAAAACAAAGACAAACTTCAGGTTACGTGGAAAGAAATCACGTCAGCCAGCGGGGTTGCTCAACGCGAATTTATGCCCGTTCATACCTCCACCAAACGGGGGTTCAGCCGTCAAACCATCCAAAGGCTGGGGGAGTATTTCGATGACGAAGTTCTGCGCCGTTACGCGGAAAGCGATATTTACTGGGATGAAATCGTAAGTATCGAATATGTCGGCGAAAAACAAACCTACGATCTGGAAATTGCCGATACGCATAATTTCATTGCCAATGATATTCTTGTTCACAACAGCCATGCCGCCGATTACGGCATCATCGCCGTTCAAACGGCTTTCCTCAAAGCCCATTATCCGGTCGAGTACATGACCGCGCTGCTGTCGGCCTCCAAGAACGATACCGCCAAAGTGGCTTCCTATGTGGCCGACTGCCGTAGCATGGGGATTGATGTGCTGCCGCCGGATATCAACGCCTCCGGCTACGATTTCACCATCGAAGATCGTCCCGATCAAAAACCGGCCATCCGCTTTGGGCTGGGGGCGGTCAAGAACGTCGGGCAGGCGCCGGTGGATCTGATTCTGGAAGCCCGCCGCAACACACCCTTCCGCGACCTGAACGATTTTGCCCGCCGCACCGACCTGCAAAAGGTGGGCAAGCGCGCGCTGGAATGTCTGGTGCGGGTAGGCGCGCTGGATGTGTTTGGCTCCCGCATGGCATTGCTGGAAGCCCTCGACCAGATCATCTCGGTCAGCGCCAGCCACTTCCGCGCCCTGCACATGGGACAAATGTCCTTCTTCGGCAGTATTGCCGGTGTGGAGGAAGAAATCATCCTGCCGCAAAGCGCTTCCCTTGACCGCCGCGAACAGCTGGAATGGGAGCGCGAACTGATCGGGTTGTATGTGTCCGATCACCCGCTGACACCCTATTTGCCCACCCTGCAGCGCAAAGTGACCTGCTTCAGCGCCCAGCTCAGTGAACTGCCCAACAAAGAACGGGTGGTGGTCGCCGGTATGGTGACCCGCTTCCGCAACCACCAGACCAAAAAGGGCGACTGGATGGGGTTCTTCACCCTCGAGGATATTCAAGGCACGGTGGATGTAACCGCCTTTCCGCGCGTGTGGGAACAATGTGCCGCGCTGGTGACCCCCGACCGCGTGCTGCTGGTGGAGGGCAAACTGGAAAACGAAAACGGCGAGCCGAAAATTTTGGCCGACCGCGTCAGTGAAGTGTTCATCGAATACGAAGAAAACGGGCAGGAAATTGACCCTTACCTGTGCTATTTGCCGGATGAAGAGAACGGCCTGAATGCCGCTGCGCTGGGGGAGATGCCGCAAACTGCAGCATCACCAGAAGAAACGTTCCCGCCGCGCATTTCCGAACCCACCCCATCCTATCCGGGCGGGGATGCAGACGATGACATGCCGCCGCCCCCGCCGGATTTTGAAGAGGACTTTTTATTCAACGCCGTACCCCCTACAAAACCGGCTGGCGCAGCCGTTCAGGCAAAACCACCTGCATCCGTGCCGAAGGAGCACCCATCCAAACCTGCCGAGCCGGTTGCGGCTGCCGGCAAACCGGCCGATGCCCCGGCTGAAAGCGTGACCCCCAAAGCAACGTTACCACCCGCCGTCGAAATTGAATCCACCCCGCCGGTTGGCAGCGGTTTGCGCTATCTGGTGCCGCCGCTGCCGCCGGAGGGCATTCCTGCTGAAGAAAGTGGTGAAATCCGCATGGTCAAGGTGATTTTACGCTCCAGCGGAGACCGCGAACGCGATGTTCAGCGTTTGAAGCGGGTTTACGGCATTTTGCGCGCTGAACCGGGCAAAGACCGCTTTGCTTTTTATGTTTTCGAGGGCAATAACCGCGTTCTGCTGGAATTTCCGAACGACACCACCGGCATCACCCCCCGCCTGCTCAAGGAACTGACCGAAACGGTGGGGGAGGGAAATGTGATGCTGGAAACCATCCCCATTCAATAATCCATCGCGCCGGGCAGATGACCTGACCGATCAGGAAAGCGGCTTGATTTCCTTCCAGAGAATATCCACCATTTGCAGCATAAAGCGAATTGCTTTGGGGGCATAACCGAACTGGTTGAGGCTGCCGATCAGGCAGGCATCCAAAACGGGGTGGTAAAAGAGAAACGCACCTGTCGAGCCGGCATTGCCCCAGCAGTTGAACCGTCTCGGCATGATCAACGGCACGGTGGTGATGTTCATCACTCCGTAACCGTAGTCTATCCCAATCGAAAAGCGGGCGGCATCCTCCCGCATTCGCTGCAGGGTTGCCGGTTGCAGAATGTGTCCGTGTGCCAGAGCGCGCAGAAAGATCAACCATTCTTGCAGGGGGGCAGTCACACCCCCGCCGGCATAATCCATGCTCAAAGAAGCATACTCAATCACATTTTTATCGCCAAAATAAAGACCGGCAATCCCAAAGGGATTTTCTTCCTGCGGGCGGGAATGACCGAGTAAAAAGGCATGCTTCATCCCCAAAGGTTGAAAGAGATACTGATGAAGCGCCTCTGCAAACGACAAACCGCTTACGGCTTCAACCACCAATCCCAGCAGGTGGTAACCGGTATCCGAGTAATGCAGTTTTTGACCGGGCGGGAAATGAGCTTTCAGGTTTTCCTTTGACCAGATGACCACTTCGCGCGGTGTCCAGCGCCGTTGAGGCTGATTGAGAATGATGTTCAACATCGGCTCGCCGCGCTGGGGTTTATCCTCAAAGTAATCATGCAGACCGGAGGTGTGATTGAGCAGATGGCTCAGACGGATTTGACGGGTGTAATCTACCCCTTTGTAAACATGCAGGTTTTTCAGCAGTTCTTCATCCAGATATTGAGCCAGCGCATCCTCAAAACGCAATTTTCCTGCTTCTACCAGCAGGCCAATTAATACAGCCGTGCACAATTTGCCCACACTCGCCATGAACACCGACTGCTGCGGGTGAGCCGGGAGAATTTCTCCCGCCTGGGTCTGGCTCTGTCCGCTTGCCAGCCCAAGGTGAAGCCCATGAGGCTGGCTCTCCACCAGCAGGCAGGCATTATGAATTTTTGGGTTGGCTTCGAGCAATCGTTGAAAGCGGTTTTGGATTTTCTTGCTGATTTTTTGAGTATCCATTGCATCTCTCCTAAGGGCATAACAGGTTTTATCTGTCAGGGTGTTTGTTTTCAGCACCCGCTTGCCTGCGGAGAGAACGCAAAGGTCAGGCTTTTGCGTCGGAAAGGCGCGTTTCGGGGGAAACTTGCGGTTCGCTGGCAAGCACAACCCGGCGCGCCTGATCGCGCACACGGTTGATGCTGGAGAAAAATTCCCGCATGAGGGTTACCAGCAGGTAACGTCCGCGCGGGGTGAGGGTGATTTCTTCGGCATTGTTGGTTTGAAATGCGCCGACTTTTTCAAAGGCAAGCATTTCAATCGGCAGGCAGCGCTCCACCGGCGCGCCAAAATCGGTCTGCCATTGTTTTTTATCCAGCCGTAAACCGAACAAATCCATCATGAAGCGGTAGCGCATCTGGTCCAACCGGCTGAAACGGCGTTTTCCGGCAATGGGCGCACTGCCGCCGGACACCCATTGCTGGTAAAAATTGAGCGAAAAGGTATTCACATACAGCGAGCCGTTCAGGTAACTGAACGAACCCGAACCCACCCCCACATATTCTTCGCTTTTGACAATGTATTCGTCAATCAGGTTGCGCCCCTTGCGTGAAAAAGTCCATGCCGTGGAAAGGTCGAAGTGCGGGGAGAGCAGACGGACAATCTGTTCATACAAGGCCGCTTCGCGGTCGAAGGTCACATCTCCAATGGTCTTTTTTAACTGCTGGCGCACGGAGGGGGAGGTCATCAGCGGGTAGTAGGTAACCTGATTGGCGTTCGATTCAAGCGCCATCTGAACATCGCGCTGGATGACGGCTTCGTCCTGTCCCGGAAAGTTGAAGATCAGATCAATGTTGAGCGAATCAAACGCCCCGGCGATGTTTTGAATGCGGCGCAGAATCTGCTCGCCGCTGCCGAAGCGTTCCAGCCGATTCACCCGCCGGAGCAAATCATCATCGAAGGACTGCACACCCACCGAAAGGCGCTGCACGCGGCTGCCAAGGGCTTCCACCAGTTCGTCATCCAGATCGTTCGGGTTCGTTTCGCAGGAAACCTCACGAATGCCGAACAGGTCGCGCGCCATGTCAATGATCTGCACCAGCTCATCCATGAGGATGGTGGGTGTTCCCCCGCCAATGTAGAGCGTATCAAAGGTGTAACCGCGTTTGGCGGTCAGGCGCAGTTCCTCGCGCAGCGCGCTGAAGTACTGACGCGCTTTGCGTTCGTTGAATGGAAAACGGTTGAAAGAACAGTACGGGCACAGGATTTCGCAGAAAGGTACGTGCGCATAGAGCATGTAGCTCTTACCCGGTTGTGGTTGCGGCAGCCGGGTGATGTGCGCCGGTTTGAGGTTCAGCAAAACCTGAGAAGCGAGACGGAAGGTGGTCGAAAAGAGGCTGTGTGGAATCATGGCTGCCTTTGGTGTGCAAAGATTTTTTTATTATAGCCCATTGAAAGTATGCTGAAAACAAATTCAAAGGGAATGTATCAACTATCCTATTATTGAGTGTAATTTGTCATACATTTTTAGACAATTTGTGGCAGGATGAATTAAAACCCCCCTTTTGGCGGGGTTTGAATTCCGTCTTTCGGGTTACAACCAGCAGATTCTCATTAGCCAGCCCGACGGCGGAATGGATGGTGAGGGGTCAACAAAAAAAAAGCGCAAAGACGCGGAGAAGTGAAAAATCACTCTCTGCAACTCCGCGTCTTTGCGTTAAGACCGGTAATGCCGGATAAACCCGCCAGGCTGTAAAGGGATGAGAATCTTCTACAAACCGATGTAGGTGAGATGACGGGCGGGATTTTGCCCATCCACCTTATGATAAAGACGGCGGTTTTGTTTTTTCAAGGCTTCTATCATCGGCTGCGGCTCGAAGTTGGTGATCAGCAGGATGAATTGTCCCGGCGCAAGGCCGTCCAGCAGTTCGTTCACCCGGTTGAGTGGCACCTCGCCGCGCATCAGCAATTCGTTTCCATCCACCACAACCTGTGGTTGCCCCTGAACCCAGGGCGGATCATCGCTAGAGGCTTGCGGAAATTCGTTGAGGACAGCAGATGCTGCCCCGCCGGCCAATTCGGGCTGACCAACCTCCCGACGCAACCGATTGACAAATTCCAGTACATTAATTCCGCCGATGCGGGCAGCCTGCTCCAGGGTTGCCAGGCGGGCAACTGTCCGCCGCAGGACCGGATTGCGTAAATTTTCAAAGGGCGGTGCAGCGCGGATGATTTCCTCTTCCAATTCGGGAAAGTTGTTCAAAACATCTGCAATTTTACTTCGCGGTGTGATTTCCATCATCGCGTACCTTTCTTGCTCAATGGGTTACGGTAATTTCATTGTCATATTCGAGCAAGCGCCGTTCACCTTCCAGCGCGCGTACTTCAGTCAGGTCTTGGGTTACTTCCAGCGTACCCAGATATTCGCCTTCATCACTGCGTACGGCATAATAGACAATGTAGACGAGCTTTCCGTGCAGGTTGATCCAGAAACGGGCGCGGTCTTGCTTGCCTTCCTTGAAGTCTCGCACAATCTGATTGACGATGTGAACGCTTTTGGGCGGGTGGCAGTACTGCACTTTGCGGCCTAATATAGCCCGCGATCGGGAGAAAATGCGCTCTTTGCCGGGGCTAAAATACCGCACTGTATCATCCTTATCCACAAAGGTGATATCGAATGGCAGGGTTTTGAATACCTGAATCAACTCCTCCAGCCGAAAGCTGCCGGTTGGCATTTGAATACGCCCATCCTGAGCCAGCGGGTTGCGGATTTCTTTGTGAAAACCGCCTTCGGGAATCCATTCGAATTGGGGAGCATATAAACAGTATCCGTACTCATCACTTTGCAGATAGATTTCGTACCAATCTTGTTCGGTCAGCAAGTTGAGCGCGGTGGGAAGGAGGATTTTTTCTTCCTTGTAAACCATCTCGTCAATTGCATCAATTGCCGGCAGAACGGCAAAGAGGTTGTAAGCCTGGGCTTCTTCCGCTGAGAATGTGTGGACTTCTTGCAACCCTTCCAGCGCCCCTTTCAGCAGTTGGCGGGCTTCATCGTGCTTGCCCCACATCACGGTTGGCGGGCCGTGCAGGTTGTTTTTCTCAAAGTACGGGAAAAGCAGGTTTTCCTTGCGCCGGTAGTGTTTTTCCACATCCATCAAAGCATTCAGCAGCAGATGGATATTTTCCATCATCGGGGTTGCATCGGCAATGGGGGGTAATGCTTCAATCTTGCGCATCCAGTGGCGGATTTGGGCGGTGGTGCGGGTCAGTTCACGGTTTTCCTGCACAAAGGTATGTACCGGGTGACCGGGCGTGGTCTCGGGGGTTTCCTGCAAATCCAGGTGTTTTTTTAGCACACGGGTATGGGTATCGCACAATTCCTGAATCGCCTCGGCAGGTATGCCTTCCTGGATTAATTGCATTTCCATGAGAAAAACATCGCTGTAATCGACTTCATCCAACAGGGTTTCCAATTGCTTTTGCACCTTCTCTTCGGCAACGCCCTGATGCAGCTGGCGGATCATGGCTTTCATGATTTCAATACGCTGCTGGCGGTTGTTGATTAGCTCACTCATACTCACACTCCTCTCATACGAATGGACATATTTTCGGTTCAAGCATACATCAACCTTTGGAATCGTTCTTTGATTTTTATCAATTTTGTGAAACAAATTGAATTAATTAAGTAACCTTTTTGCAGGAAATTTGTCATGTTTAGATTTGTGTTTGGGTAGCCGACCGGCTGATTGCCCCTTGCGGTTTATTCTGATGTAAAATTACGTAAGTTCGGGATAAGATCAAAACCCGGCAAGCAATGCCAATGACCCCCCTGCACCTCCCCCAAAATCGCCCCTGCGATTTTGGGGGAGGCGGGAGGGGGATGAAAATTCGAAAGTTGATGTAAAAATGATTTATCCCGAATTGACGTTAAAATTAGTTTGTCCCCAAATCCTTTGCTTTTTCCCCGGAGGTGCTTCATGTCTGGTGCTCGTGTGGTGCGCGCCCCGCGCGGCAGTCAGTTGACCTGCAAATCCTGGCTGACGGAAGCTGCTTACCGCATGATTCAAAACAACCTTGATCCCGAAGTGGCCGAACGCCCGCAGGATCTGGTCGTCTATGGCGGGCGCGGACAGGCTGCCCGCAGCTGGGAGGCGTTTGATGCCATTCTGGAAACCCTGCGCACGCTGGAAGACGACGAAACCCTGCTGGTGCAGTCCGGCAAACCAGTGGCGGTTTTCAAATCGCACCCCGATGCGCCGCGCGTGTTGATTGCCAATTCCAACCTCGTCCCGCACTGGGCAACCCAGGAACACTTCGACGCGCTGGCCGCCAAAGGCCTGATCATGTACGGGCAGATGACGGCCGGTTCGTGGATTTACATTGGCACGCAGGGCATTTTACAGGGCACCTACGAAACCCTGGCCTCGCTGGCCGCCCAAAAGGGCTGGCCCTCGCTCAAGGGTAAGTTTGTGCTGACCGCCGGCCTGGGCGGGATGGGCGGCGCTCAGCCGCTGGCAATCACCATGAACGAAGGCGTTGGCCTGATTGTGGAGGTTGACCCGGCCCGCGCCCGCCGCCGGCAGGAGATCGGCTATGTGGATGAGGTGGTGGATACGCTGGAAGAAGCCATGACGCTGGTGGAGGAGTACCAGCAGCAGGGCAAACCGCGTTCGATTGGTTTGATTGCCAACGCCGCCGATATTTACCCCGAACTGGCCGCCCGCGGCATCACCCCGGATGTGGTAACCGACCAGACCCCCGCCCACGATGTGCTCAGTTACATCCCCAGCGGGCTGAGCGTGGAGCAGGCTGAGTTACTGCGCCGCAGCAACCCGCAGGAATACGCCCGGCGCGCGCTCGATTCGATGGCACGCCATGTGCAGGCCATGCTCGAATTTCAACGGCGCGGGGCTGAGGTGTTCGATTACGGCAACAACCTGCGCCAGCGGGCTTACGACCACGGCGTCAAAGATGCCTTCAACTTCCCCGGCTTTGTGCCGGCCTACATCCGCCCGCTGTTCTGTGAAGGCAAAGGGCCTTTCCGCTGGGTGGCGCTCTCCGGCGACCCGGAGGATATCTACCGCACCGATGAGGCGGTGATGGAACTCTTCCCCGAAGATGAGCATTTGCACCGCTGGCTGAAGATGGCGCGCGAAAAAGTGCCCTTCCAGGGTCTGCCGGCGCGCATCTGCTGGCTGGGTTACGGCGAACGCGCCCGCGCCGGCCTCAAATTCAACGAGATGGTGGCGCAGGGCATCCTCAAAGCGCCCATCGTCATCGGACGCGACCACCTGGACGCCGGTTCGGTGGCCTCTCCCAACCGCGAAACCGAAGCCATGCTGGACGGCAGCGATGCCATCTCCGACTGGCCAATTCTCAACGCATTGATCAACACCGCCGGCGGGGCAACCTGGGTTTCCTTCCACCACGGCGGAGGGGTGGGCATCGGTTTCAGCCAGCACGCCGGCATGGTGATTGTGGCAGACGGCAGCCAGGCCGCCGCCCGCCGGCTGGAACGGGTGCTGACCACCGACCCGGGTATGGGGGTGGTGCGCCATGCCGATGCCGGTTATCCGCTTGCCATTCAAACCGCCCGCCAGCGCGGCATTCGCATACCGATGTTGAAGGGGTGATTCGTTGCGCTTACGCCGTTTGATCTGGTTTGTGGTGATGATTGGCATCGGAGCGGCGGCCGGCATCTTTTACGGTTGGGTGCTGCGCCCCACTCAAACCAGCGATTTTGCCCTGAATACCCTGCGCTCAGACTACAAAGCCGATTTTGTGCTGATGACGGCTGAAATCTACCAGAAAGACGGCGACCTGACGGCTGCGATAAGCCGACTGGCAGCCCTTGAAGAGACCCCGCCGCTGCGTAAGGTTCAGCAGGCCATTCTGACCGGTCAGCAATTGGGTTACGCCCGCAGTGATATCGAAACGCTGGCCGCTCTGTTTCAGGGCCTGCAAAAAGGCCTGCCATCCCTAACCCCCACCGCCGAGCCATGATCGAGGACGAGTATTACGAGGAAGACGAAGCCCCGCGCCAACCGCCGCTCTACCTGCTGACCGGTCTGGTGATCGGCTTGCTTTTGGGGCTGCTGATTTCGCTGGTCATTGCGCCGGTGCAGGTGGTGGATACTTCACCTTTCCTGCTGGGGGAAGAGGAAAAAGACGCCTACCGCCTGTTGATCGCCCGCGCTTTTCAGGCCGACCAGAATCTGGAACGCGCCCGCGCGCGGCTGGGGCTGCTGCGGGACAACGCCGCGCCGCAAACCCTTGCCGATCAGGCTTTGCGGATGCAATCCAACGGCGGCAGCGAGGCAGATATCCGCGCGCTGGCCGAACTGGCGGCGGCGCTGAGCAGCCCGCAGAGCGCGGCATCAACCCAGCCGGCCGGCCTGCCCACCGCTCCCCCCGGCGGCGAGGGCGAAAACGCCGGCACACCGCAAACCTTTCCCACCCTCGACCTGAATCAGGCCGTCCAGACGGCCACCCCTCCGCCAACGCCCACCAGCCCGCCGCCAACACCTCGCCCCACCTTCACGCCGCGCCTGCTGCCCACCCCGCTGCCCACACTCGGCGCGCCGTTCGATCTGGTGGAACAGAACGCCATCTGCGAGACCGCCCAGACCCCCCCGCGCCTGATGATCGAAGTGCAGGACAGCAGCGGCAACCCCGTGCCGGGCATTGCCATCACGGTGGCGTGGGACGGCGGCATTGAGACCTTTTACACCGGGCTGATGCCATCCCTCGGTGCGGGCTATGCCGATTTTGACATGCAAGCCGGGGTGGTTTACAGCCTGCGGGTGGGCGAATTGAGCGAAACGATCAACGACCTGCAAGCCCCCGCCTGCGGTGAGGGCGAAGCGGCCTTTACCGGCAGTTTGCGCCTGCTCTTCCGCCAGCGCTGAACGATGTGAAACGCCGGGGGAGTGCCGATACGCCGTTCAGCAGCACCAGCGGAACACGTCCCGGCGGTAAAAAACTGCGCCTGCCGGGCGGCAGGCGCAGGTGATGTTCGCTGAGCATGGGGTCGTCCCAGATTCCCAGCGGCATCCCGCCGGTTGAATCGACCAGATGCGCCTTGCCATCCGGCGATACCAGGATGGGCAGTTCGTGCCCGGCGCGGACGTAGTGGAAATCGCCGCTGTCCCTGGTCAAGATGCCGTAAATCATGGTTGCGAACAGTCCGCGCGCGTTCATGCCATATAGCAGGCTGTTGGCGCGTGCCAAAATCTGCGCG
>Ga0101944_10003692_pt1 | contig 20675 bp, 16 predicted proteins | sample DewCreD2012metaG_FD_75245 | JGI IMG/M metagenome (GOLD analysis project Ga0101944, IMG submission 75245) | Hot spring sediment bacterial and archeal communities from British Columbia, Canada, to study Microbial Dark Matter (Phase II) - Dewar... ... | reverse complement strand
GCGGCGGCACGTGGCGGCCATCGAGATGGACGGCGGGGCGGAGAAGCTGCGGGGCTTCGGCCTCACGATTCAGGGAGCGCCGGGCGCTTTGCAGGATCAGGCCATCGAGCGCCTGCAGGAGATCGCCGCGCTGATGCGGCCCCTGGGCGCCGTTGAGATCGTGCGCGGCGGCGGTGGCGCCGACATCGGGCCGCTGATGCGCGAGGGCGTCCCGGGCATCGGCCATCTCTCGACGGGAAGGCGCTACTTCGAGTGGCACCACACGGAGGCTGATACTCTGGACAAGATCGACCGCAGCGAGTTCCAGGAACATGTGGCCGCCCTCGCCGTGCTCGGCTATGTGCTGGCCGACATGGAGGAGCGGCTGGCCGAAGAGGTCCGTCCGACGGGAGGCTTGGCATGAAACAGATTCTCGCTGTTCTGGTTTTTTGCGCGGCGGCCGCCTGGGGCGCCGACGAGGCAAAGGCCGTCGAAGAGGCCGAGCGCGGCTGGGCGCGCGGCGTCACCACCAACGATTTCGCGCTGCTCGAAAAGGTCCTGGCTCCGGATCTCGTCTACACGCACTCCAACGGGCTGGTCGACTCGCGCGACAGCTACATCGAGAGCCTGCGCAGCGGCAGGACCCGCTATCTCAAGGTCGAGTACAGCGAGATCAAGGTGCGGCTCCTGACGCCGGACATCGCCACGGCCAACTGCCGCGCGCTGGTGGTGAGCATGCAGCAGGGCAAGGAAACGCCGATGAACCTGGCGCTGCTGCACGTGTTCAGGAACAACCGCGGGCAATGGCAAATCGTGGCGCACCAGAGCGCCCGGCTGCCGCAGCAATAGCTCAGCGGCGGCGCAGCTCCCGGACCGCGATGTTGCGGAATTGAATGGACAGCTCGTCCCGCGTGTGCAGCTGCAGGGCGATGTGGCCCCGCAGCCCCACGCGATGCGCGCGGTGGTGCCCGTCGTCCAGAACGCCGGCGAAATCGCGGTCTGTGATGACGTGGCCGTTCACGGTGGTGCGGATGCGCGTGCCATCGCAGAGAACCCGGATCTCATTCCATCCGTTCCCCTCGTCCGCGTGGCGCCACTCCCATTGCGCTGGCGCGTGCTCCGGGCCGATGTTCCAGTCCGGCAGCATGGGATGGATCCAGCGTTTCCAGCCGCGCGTTTCGTCGCAAATCAGGCCGGTGCGCCAGGGCGCGGGCGGGTGGACGTCCACCTGCGGACCGTCCAGCCACTGCGTTTCCCGGTCGTAGCGGCTGCGGACCTGGACTCCAGAATTGCCGGGGCTTTCGCGGAAGCTGCGGACTTCCGGGCGCAGCTCGAAATCATCGAACTCGCGCTCCGTCATCAGCCACACGTAGTCGTGATCGGCGCGCCCGCGCGAGTCGCAGACGATGAGGCCGTCCTGCGCCTTCCAGAAACCCTTGGCGGCGTCGGCGGGCTTCGCCTCAATGCGCCAGCCGTTCAAGGTCCGTCCGTCGAACAGAGGCGTCCATTGCTGGGCGAAGGCGGGAATGCAGGCCAGCAGCAGGGCGAAACAGGAGAGTTTCATTCCGCCCGAATGATTTCCAAACGGCGGGGCGCGGCGAAAGACGAAGGGCCGGGGCGCCCAGCTTTGGAACGTCCCGGCCCTTGAATCAGGGTTGCCGGAAGCCAGCTAGAACGAGTAGCGCAGGCTCAGCTGCATGTTGCGCTCGCTCGATTTGCTGGTGACCATGCCGAAGGTGGCCGACGTCGGATTGGTGTCGACGCCGCCCCAGTTCGGGTGGTTCGGGAAGTTGAAGGCTTCGGCGCGGAACTGGAGGTTGTGCCGCTCGGCAAGACGGAAATTCTTGAAGAGCGTGAGATTCCAGTTCTGGAAGCCGACGTTGTTGAACGGGATCGAGTTGCGGTTCTGGTTGGGCAGCGTGCCGTTGGCCGGACGCGTGGCCCAGGGCTGGCCGTCCACCCGCGGCTCGAACCAGTAGTCGGTGATGCCCGAGTAGTTGCCCTGCGCGTTCACGTTGGCGAACTTCTGCGGACGGTTCGGCATGCCGTTCAGGTTCCACGGCTTGAAGTTGGAGTCGCCGATGCCGAGGTAGTCGTCGTTGTTGCCGACGGTGATCGGCGAGCCGGTCTGGAAGTGGATGGTGCCGGAGACCTGCCAGCCGCCGAGCGCCGTCTTCACGAAGCGCGACTGAACGTTGTTGAAGAACGGCATGTCCCAGACGAAGCTGGAGATGGCGACGTGGCGGGTGTCGTTCGACGACTTGCCCCAGTTCAGCTGCTGGTTGAAGACGTCGATGAAGCGGTCGCGCGGACCGGAGTTGTTATCCATCAACTTCGAATAGGTGTAGGCGAAGTTGTACAGCAGCCCGCGCGAGAAGCGGCGGTTCACCTCGAGCTGCAGGCCGTTGTATTCGCTACGGCCGGAGTGCTCGAGCATCGGGATGTTGGCGAAGCCCTTGTAGGTGCGGAGCCAGTTGACGTTGGCGCCGGCGGCCCAGGGCTGGAAGGTGGTTCCCGTCGGCAGCTGGTTCAGGTCGCGCTCGCGGGACAGATGCACGCCGGAAGAGCCGATGTAGCTGACTTCCACCGTGGTGTCGCCGGTGAGCTGCCGCTGATAGCTGACGTTCCAGTTGTAGCTGTATGGGATCTGATAGACGGGGTCGATGGTCATGAAGAACTGCGGGAAGGCCACGCGCGGGCCGGCGCCAGGATTGTCGGCGACACCGTTGGTGACCGAGACCATCGGCTGCCATGGCGGGTTGCCGCCAAGGAAGACGCTGTCATACACGCCGGGGCGCGACACGAAACCGCCGACACCGGCGCGGAAGACATTCTTCGAGCTGGCCTGGTAGGCGAGGCCGAGGCGGGGCACGAAGTCAAACTGACTCGGCGCAGGATACGGGCTGCCGCCGCTCAGCAGGCGGTCGAATTCGCCGCTGTCGATGGCCGGCACGCGGCCGCGGCCGGCATCGGGGAACTTCTTCCCGGGGATCACGACGCCGTTGTAGCGGTCGCCCGAGAGCACGTTGCCCGTGGCGCGGTCCAGCACCGCCGCCCGCGACGGATCATACTTGTCGGGATTGAACACGGCGATGTTGCCCCACAGCGACTTGTAGTAGCCGTTCATCCAGGTGCCGCGGGCGCCGAGTTCAAGCTTCAGCTTCGAATTCACGCGCCAGGAGTCCTGGCCGAAGAACTCGAACATATGCCCGCGATAGGGCGTGAAGCTGCGCGGGCCGATTTCGGCGTAGGTCGAGAACAGTCCCAGAGCCACGTTGCCCAGACCGGTGCCCGTTCCGGGGGCGCCGCCGGGACGGACGTCGTCGAACACGAACCGGCCGTTCTGGTTGTTCGTGCCGCCCGGCACGCCGGTCACGTTGATCTGGTCGAAGTCGTTCTGGCCGCTGCGCTCGAACAGCACGCCAAACTTCCAGGTGTGGTTGCCGACGATCTTGGTAAAGTTGTTCGAGATCTGGTAGATCGGCCCGGTGGACTGCGCCGGATAGGGGCCGCCGTCGATGGTGCCGATGTTCGGAATCTGAATCGTGGGCACCTTGTCGAAGATCTCCTTGCGCTCAGGGAAGATGTAGGGGTAGTTGATGCCGCTGCGGCTGCGCAGGTAGCGCTCTCCCGTACGGTCGATGCCGATGTAGACGCGGTCCACCGACGCCGTCACCAGCAACTCGTTGATCGAGGTCGGCGACAGGGTCCAGGTGTGGCCGAGGCTGGCGGTCTTGTTCGGGCGCGACCAGTCGGTAATGGCGTAATCGAAGCCCGAGCGGAAGCTGTCCAGCGCCGTGTAGGCGTAGTTGTTGTGGCGGAACTTGATGAAGTGGTTCTGCGCCGGGTTGTAGTCGATCGACAGGGTGTCCTTCCTCTGGTTCTGCCACGAGGGACGGACCATGAACCAGTTGTTATTGCCCTGGTAGGCGCCGTTGGGCAGCGGGTAAGTGCGCAGGAAAGCCATGCCGTTGGGGCTTTGCTGCGCACGGGGGATAATGTTGCCCGGGAACGGATTGCCCGTGGCGGGGTCGCGCAGGATGCGGGCGCTGCCGTAAAAGATGCTGGGCTGGAGCAGTTCGCTGAAATCGCCCTCGCGCATCGCGGCTGTGGGCACGCGCTGGAAGCTCGTGTCTTCCACGCGCCGGCGCACCCACTCCTGGCTCCACAGAAAGAACAGCTTCTCGCGGTTCTCGTTGAACACTTTCGGAATCATCACCGGTCCGTTGAAGTTGTAGCCGAACTGGTTGTACTTCAGCGGCGGAGTGAAATTCGTCGCCGGGTTGCGGTTGCGCGCCCAGCTATTGGCGTCCAGCTTGTTGTTGCGGAAGAACTCGTAGAACGTGCCGTGGAAGTCCTTGCCGCCGGAGCGGGTGACCATGCGGATCTGTCCGCCGCCGGAACGGCCGTACTCGGCGGCATACGTCGCCGTCAATACCTGCACTTCCTGGATCGCATCGAGGTCGACGCTGCCGATGGAGGTGCCGTTGGCGCGCGTGCGGACCGCCACCGCGCCGTCAAACGTGATCACGCTGTCCTGCGAGCGGCTGCCATTGATGGTGAAGCCTCCCGAGTCCATGGCGAAGCTGAGCGAGTTCATCGGCGAGCCGCGCCGCACGCCCGGCTTCAGCATGGCCAGGAACAGCGGGTTGCGGCCGTTGAGGGCCAGATTCTGGATCTGCGTCTGCTCCACCGTCTTGCCCACGGTGGCCGATTCCGTGTTCAAAACGGCAACGGTGGCCTCCACCGTCACCGATTCCGTCAGCTGGCCAACCGCCAGGTCTGCATTGACCTGGATCGGCAACGCGGCGTCCAGCTTGTTGCGTGTCTTGACGAAGGTCTTGAACCCGGGCGCCTCAACCCTGACTTCGTAGTACCCGGGAGGCAGGTTGGGGACGTTGTAGAAACCGGATTCGTTCGTGGTTGTCTGGCGTTCAAAGCCGGTGGCTTCGTTCTTGATAACGACTTTGGCGTTGGCCACGACCGCCCCCGACGGGTCGCGGACGATGCCCGAGATGGCTGCGTTGTCGGACTGCGCCACCGCGCAGAGCCCAACCAGCATGAGAACTGCAAACAGAGCAGTTACTCTGCGAAGAGCCTGAATCATTCAGTTGTCTCCTTGTTCAGATTTCCTGAATTCAAACTAACAAAGTGAACGCGCAAGCCACTTCCTGAAACGGCTGCGCACCCCTAGCATGGCCATAGTCTATCAGAATGCGCGTGTCGCGTTTGCGAAAATCTCGTGAAGCTGGACCAAAATGCCCAGATTCAGCCCCCCGGGCGAAGAGAAGGCAACGTGGCGGCGAAGACGAGCAGCCAGAGCGAGGCGCCCAGGGCCAGATGCAGAAGCTGCATCCATACGGGGGCCAGCAGGAGCACGTTGACGGCGCCCGCCGCCAGCTGAACCACCACCCACGCGACAATCGCCCTCTGCAGACGTCCGCGCACCGCCTGAAAGGCAGCGGTCAGAATGACGAATGCAGCCGCAACGCTTGCGACCGGGTGCATCAGCCGCAGCCGCAGCAGGGCGGGGCTGTCGGGCGAGAACTCCTGCCGGATCCCTTCGATCATGGAGACCGCAGGAAACACGGTGTCGCCAAGCGCGGCGATCGCTCCAGTGATGCTGGCCAGCAGCACCGCGGCCAGGCTGGCCTTCGTCCATGCCGGAACCGACGAGAGCCGCCAGCGCTGCTCCGTCATCGAGTGCCAGGCCGTCCCGGCCAGGGCCGCCAGCAGCAGGAACGTGTTCGTCAGGTGCGCACAGAGATATGCGGCGCGCCCTGCCGATGCGTTCTGCTCAACGTACTCAAGCAGGACGAGGCCAGCACCCAGCAGGGCTTCCACGATGATGAAGCCCAGCGATGCCCAGGCCCAGGCGCGCACGGCATGGCCCCGCGGAAACAGGCGCCGGGCGAACCAGACCAGCGCGGCCACGCCAAGCAGCGCCAGCCCGCTGGTGAGCCGGTGCGTGAGTTCGATCATCGTCGCCGCCGTGGGTGACGGCGGGATCACTTCTCCGTTGCACAGCGGCCAGTGGCTGCCGCAGCCAGCGCCCGAGCCCGTGGCGCGGACGAACGCGCCCCACAGGATCACCAGGAAATTCCACCCGAGCACGGCCCAGGCGAACCGCGTGTAGCGCCGCTGCGCTTCCATGCTTTCTAGGATGACACCGCGGGGGGAGCGGGTGTCTCATCAGCGGACATGGAGATTCTGCGCATCCAGGCGGAGCAGGCCACGGCCAGCAGGATGAACAGCCCTTCCGTCGCCAGATGCCCGGGGGTCGCGAGCAGAGGCGGTGCGAATGTCTTCGCCAGAGAGACGCCCACGGCGCTCCACATCAGCCCGAGAAACAGAAGCTGCGGGTCCTGTTCTTTCGTGACCCACGCCGCCGTCAGCGCCGCCCCAGGGACCACCACCAACCATCCGGCAATCCCCGTCAGCGCCGGCGTGTTCTCGGCGAAATCCATCAGGAACGCAGTGACGGTCACGGTGATCGACGCGTGACGCGCGATCAGCGAGGACTGTATCGCCGCCGCCAGAGCCAGCGCTCCTCCAATGCTGTAGTTGAACCGCAGCGCCACGCGGTACTCGATTCCAATCAGCACTGCCGCCGCAGCCGCCGCGAGCAGAAACGATGCGGGCAACGCTGTCGGCTCTTCGCCCGTTCCTCCGCAGAACGCCGCGATGCTGTCCCGCGAGATCCATGACGCTACGCCGAGTCCCAGTCCGAGCAGCGCCCCAAGCGTGAATTCCATCCCCTTCCACCAGTCCATCCAGACAAGCCCGTGCACTGCCCTGCCCCACGCCTGCAATGCTGCGCCCAGAGGGAAACCCAGCGCGCCGCCCGCGCATGTCCACAGCGCGAACCGCCACGCCATGCGCCGGAACGGTCCCTGCGCCGCCACCAGAAGAAACGCCAGCGCTCCCGCCAGGAGTCCTGCCCACACCTCTTCGCGGGGTTTGTTGAACGGATCAGAGAAATAGACGAGCTTCGGCGCGTTCACCAGGCGCCAGCCCGCCCATGTGGCCGAAACCATGGCAGCCAGCCCGCCGAGAAAACGCGGCGCGCCCCAGCCCGGCTGTCCGCGCAGAAGCCCCGCCCCGATCAGCCCTCCCCCTGCCAGTCCCCATGCGCCGCCCTTCAGCGCGAAGCCGAGCAACGCCCACCAATATGTCTCCGGCTTCAGCGACAGTCCGACCGTTTGCCCGTACGTCTCCTGCCCCCCGAGACCAAAGCCCACCGCCCCGCATGCGGCCAGCCAAGCCGCCTGCCGCTCCTGTTTCAGAAGAGCGGCGAGAACCAGCCCGATCATCGCCCCGGGGATCATCGCCCCCAGCGGCCCGCCGCCGATGAAACCGCGCAGCCCCCAGCCCAGCGTCATGGCCGCCGCGCACAGCGCCACCCGCAACCAGCGATGCCGCTCGCTCCGCACGCCCCGCAATTCTCCCTGAAAAGGGGGCAGGAACACAATTCCCCTTTTCTGCGGAACCAGAAATCTCTGCCCTCCCGACGATGCGCGGACAGTACCCTGCGTCAGCGGCCCCGGCGTGCCTCAGGGATCGCCACAGGCTTGCCTCTCCCGCATGGCGCCCTGCGCGGCCGGGGCCGCCAAGAACTCCGGCCCGGAGGCCGGCTGGATTCGAGAAAAGGGAACTCTGTCTCGGTTCCCTGTGTCAGGCCATCTGCTGGATCAGGCTGTAAACCGGCTTCAGCGTCGGGTACAGGATCGAGAACACCTCGTAGCCGCGCTCGTAGGCAGCGGATTCATGCACGTTCGGGATCAGGCACTCCGTCTCGCGGATGGCCACCGAGCAAAGCTCCTCGACGCTCCCATACTGCCCCGTGCCTGCCACGGCCAGCAGCGCCGCGCCGTAGGCCGAGCCTTCCGTGTTCTCCAGCGTCGCCACGCCGCGGCCGAAGATATCGGCGAGCATCTGGCGCCAGAAGGGACTGCGCGCGCCGCCGCCGCTGGCCCGCACGCTCTGGATGTCGACGCCCATGTTCTCGATCACGCCGAGGCAATCCTTCAGGCTGTAGCTGACGCCCTCCACGATGGCCCGGATCATTTCCGGGCGGCCATGTTTCGCCGTCAGCCCGATCCATCCGCCGCGCGCGATCGGGTCCAGGTGCGGCGTCCGCTCGCCCATCAGGTACGGCAGCCAGAACAGGCCGTGCGACAACGGCGGCGCCTTCTGCGCCTCGGCCATCAGCGTGTCATAATCCGTCCCCGGCGCAAACTGGTTGCGGAACCACTGCAGGCTCAGCCCGGCGCCCTGCGTCACGCCCATCACGTGCCACTTGCCCCGCACTGCATGGCAGAACGTGTGCACGCGCCCCTGAGGATCGTAGTGCGGCCTGTCGAGATACGCAAACACGACGCCCGACGTGCCGATCGTGCAGGACGCCACGCCTGTATGAACAATTCCGTTGCCGATCCCGCTGGCCGCCTGATCGCCCGCGCCGCCAACCACCGGCGTGCCTTCCTTCAGGCCTGTGGCTTCCGCCGCCGCGCGCGTCACGGTTCCGGTAACGTCGGCCGATTCCTTGACCTCGGGCAGCAGGGAAGCATCCAGATCGAGCCGCTCGATCATCGCCGACGACCAGCGCCGCGTCACGACATCCAGCAGTCCCGTGCCCGAAGCGTCGCTCACTTCCGTGGCATGCACGCCCGTGAGCATGAACCTCACGTAGTCCTTCGGCAGCAGAACCTTGCGCGCGCGCTCGAAATTCTGCGGCTCGTTGTCCCGCACCCACAGCAGCTTCGGCAGCGTGAAGCCGGTCAGCATCGGGTTGGCTGTGTGCGCCACCACGTTGGCGCGCCCCACCGTCTGGTGGATGAAATCCACCTGCGGCTGGCTGCGCTGGTCGCACCAGATCAGCGCTGGCCGGATCACCTGATTGTCCGCGTCGAGCAGCACCAGTCCGTGCATCTGGCCGCTGAGGCCCACGCCCTTCACCTGGTCGCCGCTGACGCCGGCCTGCTGCAACACGCCGCGGATGGCCGCCTGCGCAGCGTCCCACCAGTTCTCAGGCCTCTGCTCGGCCCACAGCGGCCTCTCCATCCGGATGTCCTCATGCGGCGCCGTAAAGCCCGCGATCAGCTTCCCTTTCTCATCCACAAGCAGCGCGCGGCTTCCGCCGGTCCCGATATCAATGCCAAGCCAGTACATAGTCCGTATTTTCTCCTGCGGTTGCTTCCTCAGTTTGACAGACCCGGAACGGGCTTGGAAACTCCCCTGCCCCGCCCTGCAATCCCGCCCTGCAAAAAAACATGCGCGCCCCGGAGCGGGGCGCGCATGAACGGAAAAACGGGATTGCCCGCGCCGGATGCCTACTGCGCCGGGGCTCCCCGCGGCTGGCCCGTCGAAGGGCGCACCGGCCCGCCCAGCGGAGCGCCTGGAAACTCCTGCACGGGCGTCTTGAGGTTCGAAGGCAGCACCGTCTGGCGCGTGGCGATGTCGAAAAGGGTCCAGATCAGGAAGATCGCCAGGAACAGCAGACCTCCGACAAAGATGACCGCGTTGAACTTGTCATGCCGCAGGTGCATGAAGTACAGCGCCACCAGCGAGCCCTTCGCCGATGCGATCAGCAGCGCCACAACAATATTCCAGGCGCCGAAATCGAAGTACGACGCCTGCACGGTGATGACGGTCAGCACGAGGAGCGCCGCCAGCACCATGGCATAGGTTTTCGGACCCGTAACCGGATGAGCGTGTTCGTTCACGTGAGCCATGGCCGTGCCTCCTCAGCTGATCAGGTACATCAACGGGAACAGGTAGATCCAGATCAGATCCACCAGGTGCCAATACAGTCCGGTGACCTCCACCGGAGCGTAATATTCGGCCGAAAAGTGGCCCTTCAATGCGCGCCAGACCAGCCAGGCGATGGCTGCCATGCCCAGCAGCACGTGGATGCCGTGCAGCCCCGTCATCATAAAGTAGAAGCTGAAGAACAGGAACTGCCCCGGCACAGTGTCGCCCTTGTGCGAATAGTATTTGCCGGGCAACAAGCCTTCGTGGAACTTGTGGCTGTACTCGAAGTACTTCACCACCATGAACGTGCCTGCGCACAGAAGCGTCAGCAGCAGGAAGATCACCAGCAGCTTCTGGCGGCTCGTCTGCGCCGCCCAGACGGACAGCACCATGGTGAAGCTGGAGATCAGCAGCACCACGGTGTTCAGAGCGCCGAGCGTTCTGTCCAGGTGATGGTGGGCGGCCATGAAGGCCTCAGGATGGCGGGCGTGCATGATGCCGTAGCCGACGAACAGGCCGCCGAACAGCAGCACTTCCGTCACAAGGAACAGCCACATGCCGATCTTGGCCGCATCGAACTGCTGCGCCATGTCGCGGAAGTGGTGCTGCAGAAACGGCGGGTGGCCGTGTTCGGCATGGGCGTGCGCGGAGGGTGTGGCAGTGCTCATGGATGACAACTCTCGTTCAGGTTTTCAGTGCGCCATTTCTTTCACGCCCACGGGCGCAGGCTCGGGGCGGTAGTCGTACGGGCCGTGCTGCAGCACCGGCTGGCCCTCGAAGTTGTGCGTGGTGGGTGGCGACGTGGTCTCCCACTCGAGCGTCCGTCCGCCCCACGGATTGGCCGGCATGCCCTTGGGCTGGCGGAAGGAGGCCAGCAGGTACGCCGCCGTCAGGAACAGTCCCGCAGCCAGCACCCAGCTTCCAACCGTCGAGACGACGTGCAGATCATGGAACTGAGGCAGGTAGTTGAAATACCGCCGCGGCATCCCCCTGCTGCCCAGCACGAACTGCGGCAGGAACGTCAGGTTGAAGCCGATGAAGATGATCGCGCTGGCGATGGCCGCCAGCTTCTTGTTGTACAGCCGGCCGTACATCTTCGGCCACCAGTAGTGCATGCCGGCCAGCAGCGCGATCAGGTTCGACCCGGCCATCACGTAATGGAAATGCGCGACCACGAAATACGTGTCATGCAGGTGCACGTCCGTCGAGAGAGCCGCCAGGAAAAGCCCGGTGAGTCCGCCGATCGTGAAGATCAGCAGGAAGCTGATCGCATGCAGCATCGGCGCTTCCAGGGAGATCGATCCGCGCCACATCGTGGCGATCCAGTTGAACACCTTGATCGCCGACGGAATGGCGATGAAGAACGTCAGGAAGCTGAAGATCGCCCCCGCAAACAGGCTCATGCCGGCGACGAACATATGGTGCGCCCAAACCAGGAAGCCCAGCAGCGCAATCGCCACCGAGGAGAACGCAATCGCCTTGTAGCCGAAGATCGTCTTCTTCGAAAACGTCGGGATCACCTCGCTGATCACCGCCATCGCAGGCAGGATCATGATGTACACCGCCGGATGCGAGTAGAACCAGAAGAAGTGCTGGAACAGCACCGGGTCGCCTCCGAGCTGCGGGTCGAAAATGCCCACGCCCAGCAGGCGCTCCATCACGATCAGCAGCAGCGTGATGCCCAGCACCGGCGTCGCCAGGATCTGGATCAGCGCCGTCGCGTACATTCCCCAGCAGAACAGAGGCATCTCGAACCAGCCCATCCCCGGCGCCCGCAGCTTGTGGATCGTGGCGATGAAGTTCACGCCCGTGAAGATGGAGCTGAAACCGAGCACGAACGCCGCCAGCACCATCAGCGAAACGCCGCCGCCCGTGGTTGTCGAGTAGGGCGTGTAGAACGTCCATCCCGTGTCCACGCCGCCCAGAGCCAGCGTCGCCACCGCCATCGCCGCGCCCGTCCAGTACACATACAGGCTGGCCAGGTTCAGCCGCGGAAATGCCACGTCTTTCGCGCCCAGCAGCAGCGGCAATGCGAAATTGCCAAGCGCCCCCGGGATCGCCGGGATGATGACAAGGAACGTCATGATCGCCCCGTGCAGCGTGAAGACGCGGTTGTAGGTCTCCGCGTCCATGATCGTCTGCTTGGGCGTCAGCAGCTCCAGGCGGATCAGCAGAGCAAAGATGCCGCCCACAAGAAAGAAGAACAGCACCGACCACATGTACATCAGGCCGATCCGTTTGTGATCGACCGTGGTCAGCCAGCTCCAGAGCCCCTTCGGCTCTTCGAGGTAATCGGCGTGATGCGCGGCGTGCCCAGCGCCGGCGTGAAGAACTGCCTCTGACATTGTCCCTCTTCCTTTCCTACTGCAGCTCTTTGATGAATTCGATCAGGCCAAGAATTTCCCGTTCCCGCAACAGCCCCTGATAGGTGGGCATGATCGGCTCGTAGCCCTTGACGACCACGGCCTGCGGCATCAGGATGGACTGCCGGATGTAATCGGCGTCGACAAGGTGCTCCTTGCCGTCCGCGCCCGCGTGCTTCTGGCCCCAGATGCCTTTCCACGACGGGCCCTGTCCGCGCGTGCCGTCAATCGAATGGCAGGTCGCGCAGCCCTTGTTCTCCCACACCAGCCGGCCCAGCTCTTTCAGCGGCATCTTGCGCACCTGCTCGTCGCCTTCGCGCAGGAACGTCTCGTACTGCTCGGGCGTGTCCACGAAGATGCGCGCCAGCATGTCGGAGTGGCCCTTGCCGCAATACTCCGTACAGTAGACCTGATAAATACCCGGCTCCGTGGCCGTAAACCACAGCTCCGTATAGCGGCCGGGAATGGCGTCCCGCTTCAGCCGGAACTCGGGGATGTAGAAGCTGTGGATGACGTCTTCGGAGGTCATGACCAGCTTCACCGGCTGGTTGACCGGCACGTGCAGGTCGTTCAGCGTGCGCGTGCCGTCGGGATACTCGAACTCCCACACCCACTTCTTGCCGGTGACGATGATCTCCATCGAGTCATTCGGCGCTACCCAGGCTTTCACATAGCCCTGGAAGCCCCAGAGGAAAATCAGCATCACCACGGCCAGCGGGATCAGGCTCCAGATCAGCTCCAGCCGCGTGTCATGCGTGATGTGCGGCGTCACCTCTTTGTCCGAGCGCCGGCGCCAGCGGCGGACGGCGTAGAAGATCAGCCCGCCGTTGAAGAAGAAAAAGAACACGGTGAGCCACGTGATGAACATGAACAGCCCATCCATCTCACCGGCGTGTGTGGCCCCCCCGCGGGGCAGAAGGAAGTCGCGGAACCAGTTCATTTGGCAGTCACCATTTCAGTCCGGGTTGCTGCGCGCAGGCGCTCCCGGCGCCAGTAGCGGAAAAGCATGAAACCGAGCGCCAGCACGGCCAGCGCCCCTCCTGCGCGCATGATGTTCATCGCCACCAGCGTGTAGCTGCGGGCGGCAGGATCGTAGTGGAAACAGTAAAGCAGGATCTTTTCGCTGATGCCGGTCTTCCCGCTGGCCGCCTCGGCCAGCGCCAGGCGCAGATCAAACGGCTTGAACCGCACCCCGTACAGATACCGGCTCACCATCCCGTCGGGCGACAGCACCATGATCGCGGCGGCATGCGCGTACTGCTTGCTGCGGTCGTCCCAGCGGTAGCGGAATCCCACCTGGTCGGCGAGCCGCGACACATTGCCCTGATAGTCGGCCAGGAAATGCCAGCCCTGCTTCGAGCGCTCGTAGGATTCCAGATACAGCGCGCGCTTGGCCTGGGCCAGCTTGTAGTTTTCCGAAGGATCGATACTGATCGTGACGATCTCGAAATCCTTTCCCGCCGTCTGCGGGATCTGCCGCAGCGCTTCCGTCTGCCCGTTCAGCACCAGCGTGCACAGCATCGGGCAGGAGTAATAGACAAGGTTCAGGATGACCGGCTTGCCCGGGGCGAAATATTCGGCCAGCGCGTGCGGGTAGCCGTCCTCGCCCACGAACTGCAGCGAGAGATCCACCTTCTGGCCGAGCTTCTCGTCGATGCCAACGCCCTCCAGCTCCCGCGGCGTTTCGTGAGCCGGCAACTGCGCGCGCACGGCGCCTGCAGCGGCCACGAAGGCCAGCAGGACCGGGAGCATGCGGCGCAGCGTCATCGTCACCTCACTGCTTCGCGGGCGCGGCAGCCGGGGCGGCGGCGCCATCGCCGCCGGCGGCGCCGCCGGGCGGCTCAGGCTTGGCCGGATACGTCTTCGTGTTGTAGCCCACCTTGCCGGCCGCATAATCGGCCGCCAGGATCTCCATGGCGCGGTCGATCGGAATGCGCACGATGCCCTTTTCTTTATCGATGAAGCTGTAGCGGTGGAGATTCTCCTCTTCGCGCTCCCGGATCGCCATCAGCTCCTTGCTCGGCGCTCCGGAGTACACCTGCTGATCGATCCTCTCGTAGGCCACCACGTACAGCCAGTACACGCCGATGATCATCACCACCAGCAGGGCCAGAATCCCTGCGCTCACCGCCGCGATAAGGCCGGCGCGCGCTTCCCGGTGGTCGTAGTCGACCCCGTCGACGAAGACCGCCGTATCCGGCGCCGTGGAGTCCAGGTCGGGTTTGATTTCAGACATCGCCAGACTCTCCTGTCTCAGACGTTGTGGAAGGCCAGGCACTGCTCCAGCCTCGGATCGCCCACAGGCACCAGGGGCTTCTCTTTTAGCCCCTGCCAGAACACCAGCCCGTAGGCGCTGCCCACCGCCAGCCATGCCGCCGCGTCCATCCAGTGCAGCGCCACGCCTTTCGTGTGCAGCACCGGCATGATCTGCCAGTACAGGTCGCAGAAGTGCATCAGCATCATCCAGCCGGCGAAGAAGCCCAGCAGTTTCAGATTCCGCTTGTTCGCCCGCGGCAACAGGGTGAAGAACGGCAGAATGAAGTGCCCGATCGCCAGGATCGGCCCGAACGCCGCCCAGCTCCCCTGCAGCCGCTTGTGGAACCAGAACGTCTCCTCGGGCAGGTTGCCGTACCAGATCAGCATGTACTGCGAAAATGTCACATATGCCCAGAACGTCGTCAGCGCGAACAGCCACTTGCCCAGGTCGTGGTAATGTTCCTCGCGGATCGACTGCGTCAGATATCCTGCCGAACGCAGCCCGAGCGCGACGGCGATGAGGATCGCCATGAACCCGACGGCGCCGCCCGCGAGGAAATAGACGCCGAACATCGTCGAGAACCAGTGCGGCTCCAGCGACATCACCCAGTCGAACGCCGCCATCGAAGCCATCAGGAACAGCACCACCGTGCCCGGCGCGCTCCACTTCGCCGCCGCTTTCGTGTATTCGATCGAGCCGCTCTCATCCTGCCGGCGGCTGATCGAGTACAGCCGCAGCGCGAACACGCTCCACAGAGCAATCGCGATCAGCCCGCGCAGGATGAACCATTTCTCGTTCAGATACCCGAGCTTGGCCGAAATCACCGGGTCCTTGGCCGCCTCCGCGTGCGACCACTCGTACAGCGAGTGAATGCCCGCGAACACGGGCAACACCAGCAGGAACGCCAGCGGCACCGTGCGCATCATGTTCTCCATCAGCCGCCGCACCGTGACGCTCCACGCGCTGCCCGTCAGATGCTGCATCATCACGAAAAACAGCGCGCCCAGCGACACCGACGCGAAGAACGCAAAAGCCACCAGGTAGGAGAAGTGGAACTGCTGGCGGTCCAGCGCGAATCCCGCGGCCAGCGCCAGCCACGACACCAGCGCCACCAGCGCGAGCGAGTTGCGCACCGCGCTCCACGCCTCCGGCTGGAGGAAGTAGCTTTCCGAAGCGTGTTCTCTGTGTTCAGCCATTCGCGTTCCCTCGCTCCTCAGCGGATCCGGCTCTGCAGCTCCGGCGGCACGTCGTCCATCGTGCCCCTCCAGGAGCGTTGCAGCGCGCGGATGTAGGCGACGATCGCCCAGCGGTCTTTCTCGGAAATCTGATAGCGGTAGCCGGGCATCGACCGGCGTCCGTTGGCGATGACGTGGTACAGCTCGCCGTCCACGAAATTCACGATCCGCTCGTCGTGCAGGTTGCCCGGCACCCAGACAGCCTTGGCCGGCACGATGCCGCGCCCCGATCCGGTGCGGTCATGGCAGGGCGCGCAGTAGATGTCGAATTTGCGCTGCCCTTCGGCGAGCGTCTCCTTCGTGATCGGCAGCGGATTGCGCGCCACGTACGTCCCGTCGGGGTTGATGCCCGTCGAAAAGGCCGAGTCCGGTCGGTACAGCTCCTGAGCCACGGCGCCTTCCACGGGGGCGCGGCTCGTCCGCCCGTCGGCGAAAAACGCGCTCTCCGCCTGCGGCTTGTACTTGTCCTGCTTCTTCATGTCCCACCACACCCAGATGGGCGGCTGGCGGGAAGGAAAATTCGAGCAGCCCGTCAACGCCGTGACGGCAAGCGCCAGCACGGCGGCGGCAACCGGTCGGGAAGCGGCGCGCATCATGCTTCGACAACCTCCGTGTGGCGGCTTCCGCAGGAATCCAGGAACCGCACAACTTCTTCGGCCTGGAATTTCGGGTCCCCGGCTTCGATCGCCAGCAGGAACCGGTCGTTGCTCGCGCCCGCATGGCGCGAGTAATTGAAGAACGGGTGGTAGTAGGTCGGGATGCGGTTCAGGTGAAACATCCCGAGCACCGTGGCGAACGCGCTCAGCAGCACCGCCAGCTCGAACATGATCGGAACCGACGGCTCCAGCGCAAACAGCGGCTTGCCCGCGATGATCAGCTTGTAGTCCACCGCGCCCGTCCACCACTGCAGCAGGACCGCCGCAGTCAGGCCGAGCAGTGCGAACACGATCACGATCCGGCCCAGCGGGCTGCGCGGCGCGCCAAGCGCTTCGTCCACGCCGTGGATCGGAAACGGCGAGAACGCCTCCATCTTCGTGTAGCCGGCCGCCCGCGCCGTGCGGATCGCGCGCAGCAGATCCTCCGGCGTGTCGAAGTCGCCGATCACGCCGTACACCTTCTGCCGCGCGGCTTCCGGCTCGTAGCCGGGCAGCCCCAGTTTCGAGAGAACGGCTTCCAGCATCAGTGGCTCCCTCCGTGCGCGGGCACGCCGTGCGGCGCGCTCACCTGCTGGTGCAGAACGCCCTTCACCTCGCTGATCGCAATCGCGGGCAGGAACCGCAGGAACAGCAGGAACAGCGTCAGGAACAGGCCGAACGTGCCCAGATACGTTCCGATGTCCACCCACGTCGGCGTGAAATAGCCCCAGCTCGACGGCAGAAAGTCGCGGTGGAGCGACGTCGCGATGATCACGAACCGCTCGAACCACATGCCGATGTTGATGAAGATCGACAGGATGAACATCGCCGGAATCGACGTCCGGAATTTCCTGAACCAGAAGAACTGCGGCGCGATCACGTTGCAGGCGATCATCGACCAGTAGGCCCACCAGTAAGGGCCGAACGCACGGTTCAGGAAGATGAACCGCTCGTACTGGTTCGCGCTGTACCAGGCGATGAAGAACTCCGTGCCGTAGGCGAAGCCCACGATCATGCCCGTGGCCAGCATCACCTTGCACATGTTTTCGAGGTGCTTCATCGTGATCAGGTTGTCCAGCCCGTAGATCCATCGCGCCAGCGTCATCAGCGTCACCACCATGGCGAAGCCGCTGAACACCGCGCCGGCGACGAAGTAGGGCGGGAAGATCGTCGTGTGCCAGCCGGGCAGCAGCGACGTCGCGAAGTCGAACGAAACGATCGAGTGCACCGAAAGCACCAGCGGCGTCGACAGCCCGGCAAGCAGCAGGTAGGCCAGCTCGTAGTGGCGCCACTGCGACGCCGAGCCGCGCCAGCCGAGGCTCAGCAGCCCGTAGATTGTCTTCCGGATCGGCGTCGTGGCCCGGTCGCGCAGCGTCGCCAGGTCAGGAATCAGGCCCACAAACCAGAACAGGGCCGACACGGTTCCGTACGTCGACACCGCAAAGACGTCCCACATCAGCGGGCTGCGGAAGTTCTGCCACATGTGGAGGAATTCGTTCGGCAGCGGGAACAGCCAGTAGGCGGCGCGCCACGGGCGCCCCGTATGAAACAGCGGATAGATCGCCGCGCAGGCCACCGCGAACAGCGTCATCGCTTCCGCGGCGCGGTTGATCGACGTGCGCCACTTCTGGCGGAACAGGAACAGAATGGCCGAGATCAGCGTTCCCGCGTGGCCGATGCCGATCCACCAGACGAAGTTCGTGATGTCCCAGCCCCAGCCCACCGGCGAGTTGTTGCCCCACACGCCGATGCCCGTCGCCACAAGGTAGCCGAGACAGGCGAACAGCAGCCCGGCGAGCGGCACCGCGACCGCCATGGCGATCCACCACTGCTTCGGCGCCTTGCCTTCGACGATCGAGCTGACCTTGTCGGTAACGTCGGAGTAGGTCATCCCGCCCGTCACCAGGGGCGGGTTCAGTTCCATTCGCGGATCGAGTGCGAGATCGGCCATGGCTTAGACAAGCTCCGGATTGGGATTGCGGACGCGCGCCAGGTACGTCGTGCGCGGCTTCGTGTTCAGCTCTTCGAGCACCGAGTAATCGCGCGCCTGCTGCTTCAGCTTCGACACGCGGCTCTCCGGATCATTGATGTTGCCGAAGACGATGGCGTCGGCGGGGCACGCCTGCTGGCACGCCGTGACGATCTCGCCGTCGCGGATCGGGCGCCGGCCTTCGGCCTTCGCCTGCGAGCGCTTCTCCTCGATGCGCTGCACGCAGTAGTTGCACTTCTCCATCACGCCGCGCATGCGCACGGTGACATCGGGGTTGAAGACCATCTTCCGGATTTCCGGAATGTCCTTGTTCCAGTTGAGGAAGTTGAACCGCCGCACCTTGTAGGGGCAGTTGTTCAGGCAGTAGCGCGTGCCCACGCAGCGGTTGTAGGCCATTTCGTTGATGCCTTCCGGGCTGTGCGCCGTCGCCGCCACCGGGCAGACGCTTTCGCACGGCGCCTTTTCGCACTGCACGCACGCCATCGGCTGCACCACTGCCTGCGGGTCTTCCTCGTCGCCGCTGAAGTACCGGTCCAGCCGGATCCAGTGCATCTCGCGGCCCTTGGCCACCTGCTCCTTGCCCACCACGGGGATGTTGTTTTCCGCAGTGCAGGCCACCATGCACGCGTTGCAGCCGATGCACGCGCTCAGGTCGATGGCCATGCCCCACTGGTAGCCCTTCGAATAGTCGAACTCGGGGAACAGATCCGTGGCCGGATGCGGCTCGTGCTTGCCGTGTTCGGCGCGGTGGCGGTACTCCTCCACGCTGAACTCTTCCACAATGTTGTGCCGCTTGAGCCCCGTGATCGGCTCGATCAGCGTGTGGTGCTCCTGCGTCGTCACCAGCTTGTACGTCGCGCCCGTCTTGCGCGCCTCGGCAGGCCCGAACCAGAAATTCGCCGCAGTGCGCAGCCCCTCGACCCGGTGGCCTACGCCGCGGCCGACCCGGCCGCACGCCGAGCGGCCGAAGCCGAGCTGCAGCGAGATCGAATCATCCGCATGGCCCGGCAGCACGAGCGCGGGGCAGCGGATCTGCTTTCCGCCCGAGGCGATCTCGAGCACGTCTCCGTCTTTCACGCCCAGCTTCTTCGCCGTCGCCGGACTCAGCAGCGCCGCGTTGTCCCAGACGAGCTTCGTCATCGGGTCGGGCGTCTCGTGCAGCCACGCATTGTTGGCGAAGCGCCCGTCCAGCGTGTGCCAGGACGCGTAGAAAACCGTCTCGATCCCCGCCGGCGCGGGCTTCAGCGCGTTCTGCACGGCGGCCAGCACGCGCGGAGCATCGGCCTTCACGTCCACAAGCGGGAAGCGCGTGTTCTCGATCACGCCTTCATACAGCGCCTGCTTCCACTTCTGTTCCGCTTGTGCGCCCCACTGCGCGGCCCAGTACGACCTCACGATGTCGTGGCCGCGGCGCTGCTCCCGTCCGGCGATCAACGCGGCGATCTCGAGCGCGCTGCGTCCGCCGTACAACGGCTGGATCTGCGGCTGCAGGATGCTGGCCGTGCCGTCCAGCGCCCGCACGTCGCCCCACGTCTCGAACGGATGCGCCTCGGGCAGCTGCCACGTTGCGGCTTTCCACGTTTCATTCTCGTCGAACGTCAGCGCCGCAACCGCAGCCTTCCTGAACAGCGCGTTCCAGTCCGCTTCCGCCGGCAGCGTGAACACGGGATTGCCGCCGAGCACCACGAGCGTGGACACGCGGCCCGCGTTCAGATCGTCGGCCAGCTTCTTCACCGAAGCCAGCGTCTCGGAAACCGCAAAGGGCGGCCGCGTGTAGACCACCGTCTGCCCGGTGTTGCCGAGCGCCTGATTGATCAGCGCCGCCAGCGCATGCACTTCCGCCGGCTGCCGCGGCCCGGCCACCACCAGCGATTTGCCACGGTGCGCCAGCAGATCTTTGGCCACGGCCGACAGGAACTTCTGCTGCCGGTCGCCGCCCTGGCCCAGCACCTTCAGCTCCGCACCGCTCACGTTCAGCTCGCGCGCCAGCGCCATCGCGATCGCCGCAATGTCAGACGACCGCGCGCGCAGCCGGTGATCGGCCATCGCGCCCGTGATCGTGAAGTTGGCTTCCACCGAATAAAGCCGGTTCAGCTCCCTGCCGTCCTCCGGCTTGCGGCGCGCGGCGAACTGCTTCACCGGCTGCGCTGACAGCGTGTCGAGACCCAGAAAATCGCAGTCCAGCGAGACGATCACATCGGCCTGCTCCAGCCGGTAGTGCGCCACCAGCGGCTGGCCGAAAGCGAGCCTGGCCCCCTCGATGGCGCGCTCGAAGCTGACGGGCTCGTACTCGATCCACGCCGACTGCGGAAACTTCTTCGCAATCTCCGCTTTCAACGCTTCCAGCGAAGGCGAGGAAGACCGCGTGGAAAGAATGCGCAGTCCAGCGCCATCGCCCAGCTTCGCGCTCTGCTCCCTCCACCACGACTCGAACTCCGCCCAGGATGATTTCACACCCTGTTT
>Ga0101944_10003688_pt1 | contig 20690 bp, 16 predicted proteins | sample DewCreD2012metaG_FD_75245 | JGI IMG/M metagenome (GOLD analysis project Ga0101944, IMG submission 75245) | Hot spring sediment bacterial and archeal communities from British Columbia, Canada, to study Microbial Dark Matter (Phase II) - Dewar... ... | reverse complement strand
CCCGTCAATGTAAAACCAGTAGGCGAGGAGGAAAAGAAAAACGGTTTTGAGATGCCTGGCTTTCTTGAAGGTCCCGATGAACTGTCGAAATCCCTGGGTCACGGCATTGCCTTGAAGCGTGTCGGAAAAGACCGTCTTCTTTTCTTTGACCCATGCCATGGCGAAGACCGTGAACCCCGCCCACCAGAGTCCCACGGAAAGGAAAGAAACCCTCACCGCTTGTCCTGAATCGGCAAGGCCGAACATCCGAGGCTTGAGGACCATCAGCACATTGACCAGGAATAGCAGCCCGCCCCCCAGGTATCCCATGGCATAACCGAGGCCCGACACATAGTCGATCTCTTTTTCCGGGGCCACGTGGGGCAGAAGAGAATCATAGAAGGCAATGGAACCGGAGAACCCTACCACCCCCAGGACATACACCAGGATCGCCAAGACCCAATCTCCCTGTTGAACCCAGAAGAGGCAGGCGCTCATGAGCGCCCCGAGGTAGGCAAAGAAGATCATGAACTTCTTTTTTGTCGAACCCCTGTCCGCAATGGCCCCCAGAATCGGAGCCATCAGCGCGACCAGCAACCCGGCGAGGGAGTTGCCGAACCCCAGCTGGGCTGTGCTGACATTGATGTCGGCCCCAAGGCTCCAGTACTGCTTAAAAAAAACAGGAAAGAAGCCGGACATGACCGTTGTCGCAAAGGCTGAGTTGGCCCAGTCGTACATGGCCCATCCCCAAACTGCTTTTTTCTCGGCATTCATCTTCAATCCTCTGCCGGCCTTTTTAGGCGGTTCGCCCACCCCCTTCCTCGCCCGTCTGCTCTTACTCGGCCGGGCAGAAGAAGGGGGCATGGTTGGAGGTGAAAAAAGGGGGATCCCTTCTGAGAATCGCTGCGACCGCCGGGTGTCTTTTGAACCTTTTGTCCAGGAATTGCCGTACCGCCGATCGGCCCCATCCTAGAGGATGAACAAACCCCCTGTAAAGAGAAAGATCCCCTTCATAGAAATCTTGGGTTTCAAATTTGTCGGCATCCGTTCCGTGGGCCGGCATATTAAAAATGGCCAGGTTCAGAAAATCGATGTGTCGGCTGTGGCTCACCGTGAATTCGAGGGTTCGCTCGGCCGCTTCCGGACTCTCTGGAGGGGTTCCGAACAGGAGATACACATAGGTTGCTATCCCCGCCTTTTTCAGCACCCTGAGCGCCTGCGATGCGATTTCGAGATCAATGCCTTTGCGCAGACCGTCCAGGACCTCTTGATCTCCTGATTCCAGCCCCAATTTCAACATCCGACATTCGGATCGCTTCAGGGCGAAACAGAAATCCGGATCCTCAAGATCTTTGGTGACCCGCGCAAAGCCATACCATGGCGCACCGGGAGGCTCCTTGCACAGGGCCCTGAGGAGCGCGGGGCTCATGGCATTGTCGAGAAAATGGACAAGAACCGTTTTCCTCTTCTCCATCAAAGCCCGAACCTCCATCACCACATCCTGGACCTGCAAAGGTTTGAAGGGGTTTCCTTCGGCGTTCTCAGGACAAAAGGAACACCGGCCCCAGTAGCATCCGCTCGACGCACTGTAGGGCAGGATGAAACCGGGTGCAACATAGCCCTCGCAACGGAAGCCTTCGTACGCCGGCACGGCGTGGTCATGCTTCCCGCTTACCCCGACGAGGGAAAGGAGAGTCTCCTCTCCGGGGCCTGAAACCATGCGGTCCACCAGCCCTTCGAACGGGTTTTTCCAGTCCGGACGGCTCATCCAGGATGTGACCAGACCTCCGCCCAGGATGACTTTCAGGGATGAGGAGCGTTTCTTCAGAAAACCCGCCATCGCAAAGGTGCACAGGGCCTGGCTGAGGTAATTGAGAGACAGGCCGATGACCTCAGTTCCATCCTTTTCGAGCAAGCTCGAAAGCCGGCCGCTGAAATAAGGATAAAAAAGGTTTTCCTCGGGCTTTTCCCAGGCTCGAACGAGATCAGCACGTCTCAAAGGAGAGAGCTTCCGATCGCTGTAATTCGCCAGGCTTAGGCGGATGTCTTTGATCCGCGCCGCGTTTTCGAGCATCCGGTTCACATCCATCACCGCCCGTTTGTAGCGGTCAAAATTCTCGTACCCTTGCCGGCTGGTCAGCAACTTAAGGCTTTCCGGAAGGCGACGGGATGCCACCGTGCTCCACGTGTCAGGCCGCGCCGGCACGGTATTGAGAAGGTAGAGGAGTCCTTCCAGATTGGCATCGAGAACCTGGCAAGGGCTGTGGTGTGCTTGCAGGGCGCCTGCAAGTTTTGCAATCCCTGCAGGAGCCTCGCAGGGTTTGACCACCGGGGGGTGCACGAGAATCATGGGTGTCCAGCTTTCCGGAGCACTATACAGGAAAAGCACCCCCTGTTCAACAAAGCCTCAGCGCGTCAGCCCCCGCGCGGCCCATCACGCCCGACCTTTGCTCTTGACATTTTTCCCTGGTCATCCTATGAGTGATCTGTCAAAGCAGGCCGTCTTATAGCTCCTTTTGTACCCTGAAGGGCGTCACCTTTTGCTTTTTCTTTCTCGCACTGTTGGATGGAAACGATCATTCCTATTTTGGAGGAAGTATGGGTACGCCGACCCCGCTGAGAGCCGCTTTCCTTTTCGCTGCCATGCTTCTTTTCCCTTTCTTGGTGGCCGCGACGGAAAACCCCGCAAATCCTGTTTCCCTTCACGACAGCCCATTCGTGCAGGCCTTTGACCAGAAGGCGCTGGACAAACTGAGCCGCATGAGCGCCGAAGAGATCGAGGAACTCGATCAAAAGCTGGCTCAAGCACTCACCCTCTATTACGACCGCGAATACGCTAGAGCCCTTCCGATCTTCAAAGAAATCTCCGAAATCGTGGAAACCGTGGAGATCCTGTTTTGGTATGGGTCCTGTGCCCGCAGAACGGGAGATACGGAAACCTCTATCCGGAAGTACCAGGACATCCTTGCCATTGATCCCAACCTTCACAGTGTGCGCGTGGAATTGGCTGCGGCCTACGCGCAGCTGGGGCGCGCTGCAGAGGCCAAAAAAGAATTGAACACGGTGCTCCAGGCAAAGCCCTCGGATGCCGTCAAGGCAAATGCGGAGAGGGTTCTAGGTTCCCTGGAGCCAAAGAAGAAACTTGTCGCACACGCTCGCCTCTCCATCGGGATCCAGCATGACAGCAATGTGAATGCCGCACCGGACCAGGACATCTTTGCCATTCCGGGCGGGGGCGGCACCCTCGGCCCTCTGAGTTCAACTCAAAAGGCCTTGTCTGATTGGGTGGTCGTGGGGAGTGCCCTGGGAAGCGCCCTGTACGACACGGGGGACCCCAGGGAGTGGATGTGGCATGGAGCAGGTTCTTTTTATCAGACCCATGACCTCCACTATCATCAGTTTGACTATACCCGCTGGGCGGTGAGCACAGGCCCCTGGTGGGTCGGGAACCGGAGTGTTTTCAAACTCCCCGTCGGAGTGGCCGGCACCCTCTATGAACATGACCCTCTCTACGACAGCGTGCTGTTGAACCCGAATTACGAATTTTTCTTTACCCCCTGGTTCAGCGTGAAAGGCTCTTTTGCCTATGTTCGGGAACGCTACGAATACTCCTCGGATCCAGCGCTGGACCGAAGCGGTGAAGACAACATCAACCGCATCTGGGAGATGAATCCAAACTTCTATTTCAATAACCAGAGGGATATTCTCTCTTTCTATGTTTCGGATGAAAATCTGAACGCCAAGAACGCGCGATGGTCATACGACGGCGTCAACCTCGCGGTTTCCTACTTCAAGCCGTTTGAGTGGCAGGAATGGGAGATGGAGCTTTATGCCAGATACCTATTTACAAGGCGGGAATATGGGGCTCCGGTTCCCTTGTGGCCGGCCGACGACCCGAGAACCGACAAGATCCATAATCTTTACGTCGTGCTGAGCAGAAACTTTCTTAAGAACTTCTTTGCGTCTCTCACCTTCAATTGGATTCGCAACGACTCAACGGTCCCGTACTACGATTACGACAGGGTCATCTACGGCTTCCACATGGGTGTCAAGTTTTGACGGGTCAAACACGGAACATCCCGACTCGATCTGTTGCACTTCGCAAAAGGGGTAAAGGCAATGAAATCGTATAAATCATGGGCGGTCCTTGGGCTTGCTCTTTTCCTGATGGCGGGTCTCGCTCCATCCGCGGCCTTCGCGCAAACCCCGCGGGCAGCCGGCATTTCCATGGATCAATTGCCGCGGGCCCTGAAGGGCCTCGATATCAAGAATGCTTTTATCCCCTCCCCCTTTCCGAAAGCAGGGGTGATCGGACCCATGAAGGGCCACGTGGTGGTCCTCCACAGGGCCACACAGGAAGCCTATTTTGCCGCAGAGGGCGACCCCGTCTACGAAAATGATTCTTTCTACACCCTTGCCGGCTCCCGTTGCAGGATTGTCTTGAACACCGGAGAGGCGGTGAACATGGGGGATCATTCGGACTTCACCATCGAGAAGTTCCTGGATCAAAAACAGGAAAGAAAGCAGGACTCCCTTTTCAGCATGATTCAGGGCAAAGTGAGAATCTACGCCCTGCGCCTCTTCGGTTACAAAGAAAAGAAAATGGCACTGCGCACTCCCACCGCGGTGGTTGGGGTGAGGGGGACGAAATTCGGCGTGCATGTCTATCGAGCGGGAGAGGGGAAGAGAACCCAGAGGGCGGTTCGTGTTGCGGAGAGCGGGAAAAGGGTCGGCGTGTATCTGGATCTGGCCCAAGCCGGCTTGGATGGAGCAACCTTCACAGACACCCACTGCGAGGATGGCCTTCTGGAGGTGGAGACGGAAAAGGGGAAAAGGCAGGTCGGGCCCGGTGAGATGTACAAACAGGAAACAGACGAAGTGATGCCCACGCCACCGGGCTATGCCGAGCAGTTCCGCAAAGACACGGACGCGGGAACAGACGCAGGGAAACCCGCCGACGAAGACACAAAGAAAACAGGCATGCCCGGCACAGGCACCGGGGAGCCCGACCAGAAGATCCTATCAGACATCATGACGGATCAAACAGACCAGGCTCAGAAAGAGGTGGGCAGGCAGATTGAGAGGCTGGGGCCTTCGGAGCCTGCAACTCCACCGAACGGCTCTTACGAAACCGGCTATTAGAGTCTTAAACTGAAACTTCTATGCACGGTGCGTAGATCTTTGGAGCCCGGGGACCGGGGGGTGTGGTCTCTGTAGAGCCGCACAAAGCCAGTAAACAGTAAGCAGTAGGCAGTCTCCAGTAATTCTTTTTTAATGGTTTTCACTGCTTACTGATTACTGCATACTGCTTACTTGTCCCTTTTCAGGGGAAGGTTTGAAGGCAAGGGGGCGGTTGGCGGGAGGAGTCTATTTCCGGTTGCGGACTCGCCAGAGACCACACCCCCCGGTCCCCGGGCTCCAGCAGACTTTGGTTGCGGCCTAAGGCCTGCATTGGGGTTACTGATTGCTCGGATCCGATCCCAACCAGCTTTCGAAACAGTTTGACTTTTTGAAATCTTCACATAAAAAACGCCGCGTCCATCTATTTCAAAAGCCTAACATGTTATGGATAGAGGCCTATCCGAAAACGGCCATCAGAAAGGAGCCCTTCCTTGAGAATTGCCGTTGCGGGAGCCGGCACAACCGGGGCCTATGCGTACAGGCTTCTGGCCAACAGGGGAATACAGGCGGAGATCTATGGCCGCGAGTGCCGGACCGCCTGCGGGATCAATCCCTGCGCCTGGGGAACCTCGCGCGACTTCTTCGATCTTGTCCGAGCTGCGGGTCTTGAGCCCGAAAAATACCTTCTGCAGGTCACGGATCACGTGTGGATGGATGACGTGAGAATCCCCGGGGACCTCATGACCTTTGACAAGCCCGCCCTGATCCAAGACCTTCTCCGGGGAGCGACCATCCAAAAAACCCCGCTCGACCTTGGCGCCTACGACCGCGTGATCGATGCAACCGGAATTTCACGCAGCTACTTGCCTCCCATCCAAGGAGACGTTCTTCTGCCTTGCATTCAGCGGCGCGTGGAGACCACCGAGCCTCTGGAAAACCGCATCAAGCTCGGCGGCGTCGGCTATGCCTGGATTTTCCCCCTCTCCCGCTACGGTTACCACATCGGCTGCGGAAGCCTGGCCGGCGATCCGAAACCCTATCTTGAAAGTCTCGGGTGGACCGAAACCCGCGGAACCAAACCCGGGGAAAAAGTGCTCTGTGCCTGCTCCGGCCGTGTGCGCCTTACAGGGCCTCGCGCCTCTCAGCCTTTTGTCGTCGGCGACGCGTCAAGAGGGGTCTGGGGCGTGGGAGAATCCATCGGCTGCGTGGCCCCCCTTGCCGGAGACGGTGTCGTTCCGGGGATGAAAAGCGTGCAGCTTCTTTTGCAGAACTGGGAAAACCCTGAAGCTTACACGAAGAGCGTTCTGAAAGAGTTCCGGTGGATGGAAAAAGAGCGGCAGGTGATTGATAAGCTCCTGAGCCATGGATCGCTTCAAATCAAAGACGCCTGGGTGCTTAAGAAAAACTCCAGGAGAATGGGCATGCAGGTGGGGGTGAAAGAGGCGATAGCGCTTCTGAGAGCGCTGGCGAAAAAATAAGAACTGGAGTAATGGAGTGTTGGAGTAATGGAGTGTTGGAAAGGCGTTGAAACAACGCACAGATTCTTTTCCGGCACAGGGCCCAGTTATGACCTGATCGCAAATCTGTGTACTTTTGGATTCGACTTTTGGTGGAAACGAAAAATTCTTCGGAAACTCCCCCCCCATCCGAACCGCATCCTTGACCAAGCCAGCGGAACAGGGATTCTCACGTTCAGGATCGCCCGCCGTTTTCCCCATTGCCATGTGATGGGTGTTGAACTGCGCGAAGAGTATTGGAACATCGCCAGGACAAAGGCGGCGACGCTCCACCTCGGCAATACGGAATTCCTCCTCGGCCGTGCGGAGGACGTTGTGCTCCAAGCCGGCCTGGATGCCATCACCTCTTCCTATCTTGCAAAATACGCGGACCTCGGCACGCTGGTTTCCCATGCCAAAGAAATGCTCCGGCCCGGAGGCATTTTGATCCTGCATGATTTCACTTTCCCTCCGGACGGTTTCTTCCTTCGCCTGTGGAAATTTTATTTCAAGATGCTGAGGGGCATCGGGACTCTGTGCTTTCCCGAATGGAAAAACGCTTTTCGTGAGCTTCCCGCCTTTCTGGAGAGCACCAGGTGGCTCGATGAGTTGGTGTCGTGTTTGAGGGAAACCGGCTTTGCAGACATCCGCGTGGAGCGTCTGTTCATGAAAACCGCCGCCCTGGTAACGGCGATTCGTCCCGGAGGACACCTACCCTGCAACCCGCCACAGGAGCATTCCAAGGCCTAGGAAAAGAACCCCAACGCTGATGCTCTTGAGAATGGCCTCGTAGCGGGTCATCAGGCTCGTCTCCTCTTCGGTCAACGGGTCGCGCCGGCTCTTCAACGCTTTGTAGGGACGGGAGGCTTTGATCTCCACAAGACTGAAAAAACCCGTGGCCGCCGCCACCGCAAGGGCTGCCGCACTTATGCTGTTCGTCTGCAGGATGTACCCCGCCAGGACAGGAAGGCCTCCCCAGGAAAAAGCGAACCATCCGTCCGTGTGGAACCTTCCGCGGAACCATTCCAGGTTGTAGGCGAAAACGAAAAAGCCCTCCAGCAAAGCCACGATCCAAAGAAGAGGCACAAAAAAGATCATATAGTAGATCGCGATCAGGTACGCTGCCGCGATGGAAGAGAGCGCCGCCCTCCACAAGCCTCGCTCGGAGAAGACTCTTCCCCAGGGTTTCGTCCCCTTGCTTCCCACGGCGTCCAGGGCGTGGGCGCCGATCCCCAGTCCGAGGAAAAAGATGATGACCGTGGCGAGAACTCTGTCCCAGTGGACCGGATGGGCAAGCATGGCCCCGATAACCGAAAACGAAAGAACCATGCCCGTATAAGGCAGAAAGAGCAGGCCCATGAGCTTCCTGAACTTGTCGGGGCCAAACCGAGGCACAAACCACTCCGAGCTACGATCCACCCTTCGAAACCTCCTTTCCTCCGCCGTCCTTCAGATGCCCTCAGCGCATTGCATGCTCTTGGATTAGCCTCTCTATGCGGCAAAGGCAAGCGAAAAGGCCGCGAGATTGTATGTTGACTCTCTTGATCCCGTCTCCTATACTTTCTATTTTTATATGCCCCCTCGTGCCTATCGGCAAGAAGGCGGCCATTCGATCGGATGGTCTGTGTCCTCTTGAAGAGGGGAAAGAGCCTGGCCTTTGCGCGCCGGAAGGAACGAGGGCCTTCGGGAGGACTTTGAACCGATGCTCCAACTGTATGTTTTGAACGGACCCAAAAGAGGGGAGTCTTACAGACTGGCCCAAGGCACGAACTATGTCGGACGGTCCCTGGACAATGACGTGCGGATCGAGGACAGAACCGTGTCCCGAAAGCATTTGAGGATTTTCAGGGACAACGACCGATGCTTCATGACGGATCTGAAGAGCCGCAACGGCACCTTTTACAGGGGAAGCTTCATCACCCCCGGAGCGACGGTTGAAGTGCAGCAAGGGTTTCCCATCGCTCTGGGAATGGCGGTCATTTGCGTGGGGGAGAAATGTGCCGATGAAATCATGCCCTTTCCGGAAGCGATGGGGCTCACGATGGAGAGCGACGAAGAGGGAAAGCCCGGCTCTGAAAGAAGGCGCAGACCCAACCAGAAGAGAATGGAATTCATTCTCAAACTGGCCGATATTTTCAGGGAGAACCTGCCCCTCCGCCAAACCCAGGAAAAGATTCTTCGCCACATTCTCCATTTTCTCAAGCGGATCGACCGAGCTTCCTTTGTGCTCATCGATCCGCAGACCCCTGAAACGAGGATGGTGACCTCCAAGTCGAAGAAAAGCCATGGCGACCGTTCCGTCGCCTATTGCCGGGAAGTCATCCTCCAGGCCATCAAAACAAGGCGTCCCATCGTCGTCTCCAATGTAGAGACGGAAGAGCACAGCAAACTCGTGGACACCTTGAAGGTGCTGAAGATCCTTTCGGTCATGTGTGTGCCCTTGATCTACCGCTCGCGGGTCTTGGGGGCGGTCTATGTGGACTCGCTGGAAAGGCCCTACGGGTTCCGGCGGGAAGACCTTCTGATGTTCATGGATTTAAGTCAGCGCTTGGCGATCGCCCTGGAGAACATCCGCATTGTGGCGGAGCTTTCCAGCATCGCCGATTCCCTGGACAGCGGCGATGAATAGGCTGCTGGAAAACGCGGTCTCGGTAGGCTGCTCAAAAACGACCAGATGCAAGGCACCGATCTTAGTGACGAGTGAATAGTAACGAGTGACGACGAATTCCTGTTGCCCTATCCTGTCTTGTCACTTGTCACTTCTCTTAGAGGAATGGGGCTTGCCAGCCTTTGGTTGGGTAACGCTGCAGATGGGCGTTTTTCAGCAGCCTGTTCGGGAGAGCGATCATTCCCACTCGATGGTGCTGGGCGGCTTGGAGGAGATGTCGTAAACCACGCGGTTCACGCCGCGCACCTCATTGATAATGCGGTTGGAGATCCCGGCCAGGATCTCATAGGGCACCCGGGTCCAGTCCGCCGTCATGGCATCCAGGCTGTCCACGATCCTGAGGGCGATCACCTTTTCATAGGTTCGCTCATCGCCCATCACCCCCACGGTTTTGACAGGCAGGAGCACGGCAAAGGACTGCCAGACCTTTTCATAAAGGCCTGCCTTCCGGATCTCCTCCAGAAGGATGGCGTCTGCGGACCGCAGGACCTCCAGCCGCTCCGCCGTGATCTCCCCCAGGACACGAACCGCCAGGCCCGGCCCCGGAAAAGGCTGGCGCATCACGATGTCCCTCGAAAGCCCGAGCTCAAACCCGACCTGCCGCCCTTCGTCTTTGAACAGTTCCCGGAGGGGCTCGATCAACTCCAGCTTCATGACCTCCGGCAAGCCGCCCACGTTGTGGTGGCTCTTGATGGTCGCCGAAGGCCCCTTGAAAGAAACGCTCTCGATGACGTCCGGGTAAAGCGTGCCCTGAGCCAGGAACTTCGCCTTTCCCAGCTCTCTGGCCTTTTTTTCAAACACCGTGATGAACTCCCGGCCGATGATCTTGCGCTTCTGCTCCGGGTCCGTGACCCCTTTCAGCTTCTTGAGAAAATGCGCGGAGGCATCCACCTCGTAAAGACGAATGTGATAGAGGTCCCGAAAAAGCTCCACCACTTCCTCTCTTTCCCCTCTGCGCAACAGACCGTTGTCCACAAAGATCGGGGAGAGCTGGTCCCCGACGGCCTTGTGAAGGAGCACGGCCGTGATGGTGGAATCCACTCCCCCGGAGACTCCGCAGACGACCCGTTCCTTGCCGATTCGTCGCTGAAGATCTTGGATCGTCCTCTCCACGAAAGAACTCATCGTCCACAGCGGCTCGCATCCGCAGATTCTGAAGAGGAAATTCTTGAGAATGCGGCCGCCCCTCGGGGTGTGGGCGACTTCCGGATGGAACTGGACTCCGAAGATCTTCCGCGAAGGGTCCGCCATGGCGGCCACAGGGCTGTTCCTGCTGCTTGCCAGCGCTTTGAAGCCCTGGGGCATTTTCTCGATCCGGTCCCCGTGGCTCATCCAGACGATTTCTTCCTTGCCCCTGCTGAAACTGTGGAACAGGCTCCGCGTGTCCAGGATCTTGATCGCGGCGTTCCCGTACTCTCGCTCCTCGGCTCTGGCCACCGTGCCGCCCAGCAGATAGGCAAGGTACTGCATGCCGTAGCAGATGCCGAGCACGGGCACCTTGAGGTCCAGAATCCGCTCATCCGAAAAGGGCGCCCCTTTGTCGTAAATGCTGGACGGCCCTCCGGAGAGGATAATGCCCCTGGGGCCGAAGGCCTTGATTTTCGCCAGGCTCATGTTGAAGGGGTGAATCTCGCAGTAAACCTGGGTTTCACGCACCCGTCTGGCAATGAGCTGCGTGTACTGGGATCCAAAATCGAGAATCAGAATCTTCTGCGAATAGATGTCCTTCGTCATCCCCTATTCCACCCGGTAGTTCGGCGCCTCCTTGATGATGATCACGTCATGCACATGGCTTTCTCGGAGCCCCGCGGCCGTGATTTGCATGAAGGTCGGCTTGGTCTGAAGCTCCCGGATCGTCCGGGTGCCGAGATACCCCATTCCGGCCCTGAGCCCGCCCACCAGCTGATAGACGGTCTCGGACAGGGGCCCCCGGTAAGGAACCCGGCCCACAATGCCCTCGGGCACCAGTTTTTTTTCAGACTCCACTTCCTCCTGAAAGTAACGATCCTTGCTGCCTTCTTTCATGGCCTCGATCGACCCCATGCCCCGGTACACCTTGTAGGAGCGGCCCTGAAAGAGAATCGTCTCTCCAGGGCTTTCCTCGGTGCCGGCAAAGAGACTGCCGATCATCACCGAGTCCGCGCCGCCGGCCAGAGCTTTGGTCACATCTCCGGAATACTTGATGCCCCCGTCGGCCACAACGGGGACGCCCCATTTCCGTGCTTCCTCGGCGCAGTCCATAATCGCCGTCATCTGGGGAACTCCGATGCCGGCCACCACGCGGGTGGTGCAGATGGATCCCGGCCCCACGCCCACCTTCACCCCGTCCGCTCCGGCCTCAATGAGGCTCCGCGTTCCCTCGGCGGTAGCCACATTGCCGGCCACCACCTCCAAGCGGGGGAACTTCTTTTTCAGCGTCCGGACCGCCCGGATCACCCCTTCGGAGTGACCGTGAGCCGTGTCCACCACGACCACGTCCACGTTGGCGCCGATCAACCTCTCCACCCGCGCCTCCATGTCCGAACCGACACTGACGGCCGCGCCCACCCTCAACCGGCCGAGTTCATCCTTGCATGCATGGGGATATTTCTTGATCTTCTCAATGTCCTTGATCGTAATCAGTCCCAGGAGCTTTCCCTCGTCGTCCACCACCAGCAGCTTTTCAATTCTCCGTTCGTGCAGAATCGCCTTGGACTCCTCCAGGGTGATTCCCGGCTTTGCCGTCGCCAGGTTGTCCTTGGTCATCACCGCCTGCACGGTCTGATCCAGGTTGGTCTCGAATCTGAGATCCCTGTTGGTGATGATGCCGACCAGTTTCCCCTTCTGGACCACCGGAACGCCGGAGATCCTGTACTTGCTCATGATCTCCATGACCTCGTAGAGCTTCCGGTCCGGCTCGATGGAAATAGGGTCTACGATCATCCCGCTCTCGGACTTCTTGACCTTCTCCACCTCAAGGGCCTGGCGCTCGATGCTCATGTTTTTGTGCACAAACCCAATGCCGCCCTGCCGGGCCATGGTGATGGCCGTGGCCGATTCCGTCACCGTGTCCATGGCGGCGCTGACGATGGGAACATTGAGCTGGATGTTCCTTGAAAGCCTGCTCTTGACCTCCACCTCCGAGGGCAGGACCGCGGAATGGCCTGGGACGAGAAGAAGGTCATCGAACGTGAACCCCACCTTAAAGTCTCTTTGCTCCATCACAACCTCCGATCGATCAAGAAATGGTCAGAAAGAACGCGTTTCCGGGAAGACGCCCAAAAGATCCAGCAGGGTGCCTTCCAGGAGATCGCTCAGGCTGACCATCATTTCAGAGCAGTGGAAAAAATGCAAGATCTCCGTGACCACCGCGCCTCCGGCCGGAAGCACATCCGCCCTGCCCGGATCCAGACCCGGCAAGGCCGCCCTCTCCGCAACCGGCATCTTCTCCACGCGGGCGAGGAGCACTTCCAGCGGATCAAGGCGAAGAGAAAGCCCGTTCATCCTCTCAGGGCTGATGCCCGCCCCCTCCATGCCGTGCACCATCGCGGCCAGCGTGGTCACGGTCCCCCCTGTTCCCACCAGCATCGTGTCCCAGGGCGCACCCAGAAAAGAAAAGAGAACCTCTCTGGCCTCCCTTTTCAGGTTCTCCATTTGTCCTGGAGTGGGAGGGTCTGTGAACAGGTGCCTCTGGGTGTAAATCATCGCTCCCAGCGGCAAGGACATGGCCCTGAAAGGGCCCTGCCTCGGCACCCGCAGGAACTCCGTCGTCCCTCCGCCCAAGTCAAAAGCCGTGAAAGGCCTGTCCCCGAGTTGAAGGCCGTGCCGAATGCCCAGACCGGTCAGCCGCGCCTCCTCCTCGCCGGAAACGATTTCTATGGGGATGCCTGTTTTCTCGCGGACCAGATCGATGAAACGATTTCTGTTCGCTGCCGCCCGCACCACGCCTGTAGCGATGCCCTTGATCGTCCGTGCGCCGGTCCTCTCAATGTCGGCCCTGAACTCCTCAAGCGCCTTGAGCGCCCGCTCGATTGCGGCCGGCTTGAGAATCATCGCCTCGGGGCTCTCAAAATCTTTCGCAAGCCGGGTATAGACCCTTTTCCTCATCAGGCTGTGAAGACGCCCGGCCTCCCATCGGGCCACCAGGAGCCTTGCCGTGTGGCTTCCAAGGTCAATGGAGGCCATCCTATCCGACGATCGCTTGGGTGTCATAGCCTTGCGGGTGGGCGCTACCCCTCTTTCTTCGCGTTTCGGGAAGCCTATCAGAGGGGGGAGGCTTTTTCAAGGCCCAAGTGCTTGAGAACGCTCTTGATCCGAGCCTCCAGATTGATCAGGTAGGCGGCTTCCAGCTGCTTGGGAAATGGCAGGGGATCATATTCCACTGCCCTGATCCGTGCTGCGATGCGACCGAAATCTTGGCCTTCTTTGACCCAGCATTCCTCTACCTTCGCCTTGAACTCAAGGGCATTTTCAAGGGATCGCTGCAAAAAAGCTCCCACCTCTTCGTCCACATACACATAACGATGACCCAGGCAGAGAATCCGCGCGTCCAGAGTCAAAAGCCTCTTCAAGGAATCCAGATACACCCCGAAATCGGTCAGGCAATCCGTCTCGATTTGACCGGAGCTCAATTCAGAACCCGCCGACTCCGAGGCCACCAGGATCTTTTTCTCCGGCACATAGTAACTCAGGAAATCCCACGTATGCCCCGGCGTGGCGAACACTTGAACCGTCAAGCCGTCCTCCAGTTCCACCCGGTCGCCCTCTTGAAGCACCCGATCCATCTCAAAGGCTTCAAAGGGGTCTCTCACAAGCGCTGCCTCGTCAAATTCAGAAAGCACGCCTGCTGCGCCCTCGCTGAGTTCTTTGATGAGCCTGACGGCGTTCGGCCTTTTCAGGATATCCGCGGCTTTGCTTGAAGCGGCTGCTTTGAGACCTGGGAAAGCTCTCTTGAGAAAGGGCACCGCTCCGCAGTGGTCAAAGTGAACGTGGGTGATGAACACCGTGGCAGGCGAACGGCCCTTGAGGACAGAGGCGATCGCCTCCCGGTACACTCCGCCGAGAAGCGCAAGACCTCCGTCGAAAAGAACCGGCTCCTTGCCGTTCAAAAGATAAATGGGATTGTGAGACCAGCCCAGAACAAAAAAACCTTCTCTCACTTCCCCGGTCCTGTCAAAAATCAAGGGTAGACTCTCTTTCTTGGAACAGGTCAGGAGACCCGCCTTGCTTTCACAAGGGGTTTGAACATATCCAGAACCGATGAGATCTCCGGGCACCGGAAAATCCTGGCCGTCAAGAAATACACCGCCGCTCCCGCAGCAATCACCCCCGCAAGAGTCAGCGCACGAGACCACAAGAGCGCCGGCTCTCCCGGCCCCAGCCATCTTCGGTGCAGTTCGTACAGGACCAGGCCCATCACCGCCGACGCCGCCAGGCTCTTGAGCGCTGAAGAGACGATCGGGGCGAGATCGAGCAGGCGGTCTCTTCTTCTCAGAATAAAGATCAGCAGCAGAAGCTGCAGCGTGGAAGAGAGGGAAAGCGCCAGGGCGAGCCCGCCGTGTCTTAAAGGCCCCATCAGCAGGAGGCTGAGAAGGATATTCGCGATCATGGTGATCGTCGCGACCTTGACCGGGGTCTTCGTATCCTGAAAGGCGTAAAAGGCCGACAGCATCACCCGGCTTCCGCTGAACGCCCAAAGGCCGAGAGAATAACACAGAAGCGCTTCAGCCGTCATCAGGGTCGTCATGCGGTCGAACGCCCCTCTCTGAAAGAACACCTCGAGGATAGGCACCCGGAGGAGGATCATCCCCACGGTGGCCGGCGTGGTGATAAAAAAAACCAGCCGGAGGGCATGGCCCAGGGTTTCTCTGAAATCCGAAAGATCCTTGCCCGCCACCTGAGAGGACAGGGAAGGAAGCGCAGCGGTGCTGACGGCAATGGCAAACACGCCGAGAGGGAATTCCACGATCCGGTCTGCATAGTAGAGCCAGGAGATGCTCCCCTGGGGAAGGAACGACGCCAGGAGCGTGCCGACAAACTGGTTCATCTGATAGACCGCTGAGCCGAAGACTGCGGGAACCATGAGAAGCCCGATCCTTTTCACCGCCGGATGCTGAGGTCTCCAGAGAGGCCGAAGGGAAAATCCTTTTTTCAAAACCCAGGGAATCTGGAGCAGGACCTGCAGGATGCCGCCCACGAGAACCCCGACGGCCACGCCCACCACGGGCTCGGAAAACCATGGTGAAATCCACAGGGCGCCGGCGATAATCCCGACATTCAGAAGGATCGGCGCCGCAGCCGGCGCAGCGAAGTGCCTCAGGGAGTTGAGAACCCCCATGAAGAAAGCCACGAGGCTGACCAGGAAAATATAGGGGAAGGTGATTCGCGTGAGAAGCACGGTCAACTCGTATTTCGCGCCGGAAGCTCCAAACCCATAGGCCTGGATTCTCACAATCCAGGGAGACAGCAGAATCCCTAACATCGTCACCGCTACGAGCATCAGGGAAAGCAGAGTGAGGACCGCTCTGGCCAGCTCAAAAGCATCCTCCTTTGATTTTCGGGTCAGGAACTCCGTGAAAACAGGAATAAACGCGATCGTGAGAGACCCTTCTGCAAAAAAACGTCTCAGGAGGTTGGGGATGCGGAAGGCTACAAAAAACGCGTCAGCCGCCATCTTTGAGCCGAAAAAATAGGCCAGCACTATATCCCGAACCAGTCCCAGGATGCGGCTGAGAAACGTGTACAGACCGACCGTCCCCGCAGCACGGTTCACTTTTTCTTGTTCTGTTCCATCGGAATTCATCGGAATAAAAGTTCTTGACAAAACAACGCCCGCCGGCTATTAATTTCAATTTAACCCTTACAGTAACGCTTCCCAAAAGGAGATCAGGATTTGGCTAACCATCCATCCGCCCTCAAGAGGGCAAGACAGAGCAAGACCCGACGGCTCAGAAATCTCGCTCATAAGACCAGGGCAAAGTCCGTTGTGAAAGAAGTCAGATCGCTCCTGGCAAGCAAAAACACGGACCAAGCCCGGGAAAAACTGAAAAAGGCGGTTTCCACGCTCCACCGCAGCGCCTCAAAAGGGGTTATTCACCCGAGGAAAGCGTCCCGCAAGATCTCCCGCCTGACCCGTGCGGTGAACCGGGCCCAATCGGCAACGCCCGCCTAGCGGCAGAGTGAAAGGAAAAGGCTTTCCAGGATCGGTTTGGCGCTGGAACCCGACTTGATGCGATCATCGGACCATTGAAGTCGCTCCAGAGCTGCTTGCAGTTCCTTCTCGGTCCAGCAGGACGCCTGCTCGATCAGCTTCTTGGCCAGGAAGCCGGGAAGCCCGGTTTTTTTCTGCACCTCCTGCGCGCCGCCCCGCTTCGACAAGACCCCCTTCGCCTGCCAGAGGAGCCTGATCTGCCGGTTCAGCATGCTGATCAGACCGAGGGGCGCTTCCCGCGGATCTTCCTCTTCCAGATATCTCTTTAAAATCCGGAGGGAGGAGCCGCACCCCCTCATGGACACCGCATCCATCAGTTCAAAAACCGTGTACACCCGGCTGTGGGTCACGGATTCCTTGACCTGCTCGACGCTCACGGTTTCCCCATATCTCAGGCGAAGCTTTTCGAGTTCGGAATAGAGCTCTCTGAGCCTGTTTCCCACGACCGCGTGGAGATAGGCACAGGCTTCCCCGTCCAAAGTCATGCCCAGATCCTCAGAAGCCGTGGTCTTGATCCAGGGCACGACCTGGTTCCCTTTCAATTCATCGAAGAGCACGGCGACGCCCCGGTCCCTGAACGTCCTGTAGAACTTCGTGTTGAAATTGGTTCTTGCGGAAATGAAAATCAGGCAGGTGGAGGGCGAGGGTTTTTCGAGATAGGGAAGAAATCGCTCCAGCTGGCCGTCGTTAAAGGATTCCGTTCTGCGCAGAATGATCAGCCGGCGTTGACCCAGGAAAGGCAGGGAGCTGGCCTTGTGGATGACCTGCTCCGGCTCGATGGGTTCATCCCCGTAGAGGACTTCCAGATTCAAATCCCTGACCGCCTCGGGCACGAGGAGCGTTCGCAGGGTCGCCAGCGCTCTTTCCATGCGAAACTCCCCGGGGCCGTAGAAAAGATAGAAGGGCGCAACCCGTTCCTTCCCGGCTGCTTCCAGAATATCCTCCGGATGGAGATCTTCAGACATCAGAATCGTTCCATGGTTCTCAAGTAGATCCTTTTGGCCAGGCGGCTGGCGATCTTCTCCAGAGCCTGCTTCTCGCTGTACCTGGTTTGCAGGGGATCTTCGCTGATCGCATAGCTGGCCTGCTCTTCCATCGCCGCCTCGGTCCAGATCACCTTGCCCAAGCGCCTGTCCACCAGCTGAACCTCGAGTCTGACCCGGAGCCTCCGAGACCTGGTGACTGGATACGTGGAGGGGTTGCCTCCCACGGTCACCTCCTGGGACTTGTAAGAGAGAGGATCGGTTCGGATTTCACGAATCTTGCCGATGAGCAGAGCCTGGGCTCTTTCCTCGGGCACGAGAGGGACCCTTGCGTGGCTGATGAACTCCTGCCGGATCACCCGGGTGAAATCCGCTTCAAACCCGATCTCCGAGGAGGTGCTCGAGAACAAGGGGATGGCCAGGCTTTCGAGCTCGATCCCCACCGGCTGGCCGTCGGCCCTGAGATGATACCCGCAGCCCGGCAGGAAAAAAGCGGTCGCAAGAATCGCCCAAATCAAGGAGCGGAATATAGGTCGCATGGGTCCCATAGGACATATTCCTATACCACGACGTTGACCAGTTTCTGCCCCACCACAATCACCTTCTTCACAGGCTTGGAGCCGACAAAACCCCGGACTCTCTCGTTCGCAAGCGCAGCGGCTTCGATCTCTTTTTCCGAGAAGGAGGCCGGGACTTCAACCCGGTCGCGCACCTTGCCGTTGACCTGGAGCACGACGAGTCTCTTTTCCACTTCAAGCGCCTCTTCGCGAAAGGCCGGCCAGGGCACGTTCAGCAGCAGCTCCTCATGGCCCATCCTCCGCCAGAGTTCCTCCGTGATGTGCGGCACCACGGGGGAGAGAAGCACCACCGCGGCCTCCACCGCTTCCTTGAGGACCGCCCCCTTGAGATCAGAATCTTTTTCCGTACCGGCCAGAACCTTGTGGATGTCGTTGACCAGTTCCATGACCGCACTGATGGCGGTGTTGAAATGGAAGCGGTCTTCAATGTCATTGGTCACCTTCTTGATGGTCTGGTGGGTTTTGCGGTGCAGGTCTTTCAATTCTTCCGAAAGCGTGCCCTCCCCACGGTAGGGAGTCGCCCTGCTGAGGGTCTCCAGGTTCTCATCCACCAAACGCCACACGCGATGGAGAAAGCGGAAGGAGCCCTCCACACCCTGATCGCTCCATTCCAGATCCCTTTCCGGAGGGGAGGCAAAGAGGCAAAACATCCGCACCGTGTCCGCTCCGTAGCGTTCAATCAGCTCTTCCGGATCCACCACGTTCTTCTTGGATTTGGACATTTTCACGGTGGGCCCCACCACCACCGGAGACTGGCACCGGGTGCAGCGGCTGTCCTGCACTTCTTTGGGAAAGAGGTACCCGTGGTTGGGACACTCCTGCGTTTCCTTGCACACCATGCCCTGGGTCAGCAGGTTGGTGAAGGGTTCGCTGAACTTGAGCTCGCCGAAGTCCCGCAGCACGCGGGTGTAGAATCGAGAATACAGGAGATGGAGAATGGCGTGTTCAATGCCCCCGATGTACTGATCCACCGGCAGCCAGTACCCCACTCTCTCAGGGTCTATGGGTCCTCGATCATAGTCCGCGCAGGCAAAACGGTCGAAATACCAAGAGGACTCCACAAAGGTGTCCATCGTGTCGGTCTCCCTCTTGGCCTTTCCCCCGCATTTCGGGCATGACGTTTCATAGAAAGAAGGCTCAAAAGGAAGGGGCGATCCGCCGTTGGGTCTCAACTCCAGATTCAGAGGCAGAACCACGGGCAGGTCTTTTTCAGGGACAGGGACCGTGCCGCAGCGCTCACAGGTGATGATGGGGATCGGCGTTCCCCAGTACCTCTGCCGCGAGATGTTCCAGTCTCTCAGCCTGAAATTCACGGTCTTGCGCCCCATCCCCTTGGACTCCAGGTATTCGGCGATGCGATCCAGGGCCTCTAGGTTCCGCAGACCGTTGAAGGGGCCTGAGTTGACGAGAATTCCCTCTTCCACATAGGCCTCGGTCATGGTCTGCTCGGACAACTCGCGGTCAAAGGGTTGGATCACGACCCGGAGCCGAAGATGGTATTTCTTGGCGAACTCAAAGTCCCTCTGATCATGGGCCGGCACGGCCATGACGGCACCGGTTCCATAATCGAAGAGAACGAAGTTGGCCGCATAAATGGGAATTTCCTCCCCGGTCACGGGGTTGATGCAGGTGCGGCCCGTGAACACTCCTTCCTTCACGGTCGCCTCCGCGGTGCGGATGTAGCTGTCCACCTTCATGGTTTTTTCGATAAAGGCCAGAACGTCCTGTTCCTGAGGCAGCCCCCTGACCAGGCTCTTGAGCATGGGGTGCTCGGGAGCAAAACAGAGAAAAGTGGCGCCGAACAGCGTGTCCTGCCGGGTGGTGTACACCTCGATGGCCTGATCCGAGCCGACCAGGGGAAATCGGATGATGGCGCCGTAACTCTTGCCGATCCAGTTTTTCTGCATGGTGAGCACCCGCTCCGGCCAGCCCGGCAGCTTGTCGCAGTGATCGAGCAGTTCCTCCGCATAATCGGTGATTCTGAAAAACCAGCTGTCCATTTCTTTGAGGGTGACTTCCCGGTCCGAGTGCCTCCAGCACCGGCCGTTTTCAACCTGTTCTTTGGCAAGCACGGTCTGGCAGCTCTCACACCAGTTCACGAAGGTCCGCTTCTTGTAAGCCAGGCCCTTTTCGTACATCTTGATGAACACCAGCTGCTCCCAGCGGTAGTAGTCCGGATCACACGTGGTCACCTCCCGGTCCCAGTCGTAGCTGAAGCCCATGCGCTTGAGCTGGGCCTTCATAGACGCGATATTGCTGTAGGTCCATCGCGCCGGATGCGTCTTGTTCTCGATGGCGGCATTCTCCGCAGGCAGCCCGAAGGCATCCCAGCCCATCGGATGAAGCACATTCTTGCCTTTCATCCTCATGGTTCTGGCCACCACATCGCCGATGGTATAATTTCGCACATGTCCCATGTGGATCTTTCCCGAGGGATAGGGAAACATCTCCAGGAGATAGTACTTATCCTTGGCCGGGTCTTCGGTTACCTTGAAGAGCTTTTCTCTTTCCCAGTGCTCCCGCCACCTTGTTTCGATTTCATGAGGGTTGTATTTCATAGAATTCCGACACCTTCCATCCTGACCTATTTCCCTTCGCCTCCGCCGGCATCCTATGCCGCTTGCTGCCGGGAGCTTCATTTGAAGAGACGAGGCATGGGTGAAAGAAGCGCTTCTT
>Ga0101944_10003687_pt1 | contig 20692 bp, 17 predicted proteins | sample DewCreD2012metaG_FD_75245 | JGI IMG/M metagenome (GOLD analysis project Ga0101944, IMG submission 75245) | Hot spring sediment bacterial and archeal communities from British Columbia, Canada, to study Microbial Dark Matter (Phase II) - Dewar... ... | reverse complement strand
CGCGCCCTGAACCCGACCTGCAAGAAATCCGTTCAATCCGCTCCCGGCCCATAAGAATGGGCTTGATCCGTTGACAGCTCTCCCCCGCCGCGCGGGTTGGACGCGGGGCTAAAGCCCCTGCTCAGGACGTGAAAGCCCCTGCGGGGCTGAGGATGAGAACCCCGCCGGGCGAAAACGCGGGGCTAAAGCCCCTGCTCAGGACGTGGAAGCCCCTGCGGGGCTGAGGATGAGAACCCCGTGAGGGGTTTGCATGAACTGAGGCGGGGGTTGAAACCCCCGCCGGACGCCGCCCCGCGCCCTGAACCCGACCTGCAAGAAATCCGTTCAATCCGCTCCCGGCCCATAAGAATGGGCTTGATCCGTTGACAGCTCTCCCCCGCCGCGCGGGTTGGACGCGGGGCTAAAGCCCCTGCGGGGCTGAGGCAGAGAACCCCGCCGGGCTGAAGCCCCTGCTCAGGACGTGGAAGCCCCTGCGGGGCTGAGGAAGAGAACCCCGCCAGGGGTTTGCATGAACTGAGGCGGGGGTTTCAACCCCCGCCGATCCGCCCCGCGCGGGTTGGACGCGGGGCTGAAGCCCCAGACGTTATTCTCCCCCAGATTCAAATTCCAAATCCACCCGCAGAAACGTACTGCCCACCTCTACGGTCAGCTCGGCGTGGATGAACCCGGCCAGCAGGCGGGCGGCGGTCAGCGTCAGCGGGATATGCCGCGCCGGAGACGCCGGCGGGCGGGCGAGGTAGGCTTGCAGGGTCTCGCGGTGGGTGGAGGGCAGTTCGGAGAAGGTCTGGCGGATGGAAAAGCGCAAACGCCCCGTGCCAACGGCGGCGGCCCCCAGGGTGAGCGTGCCGGTTCGCCCGGTTTCGTCCATCAGGCGCATGCACCAATCCATCAGGGCCGGCCAGATCGTCTCGACGTGGGCCGGGCATTTCACCCGCGCCGGCAGGCCGCCGCCCATTTCGAGGTGCGTTTCGATCTCCGGCCCGCCCCAGGTCTGAGCCTGCTCCAGCGCCTCTTGGAGCAGGGCGGCGGGTTCAATCCACGTCTGCCCGCCGCCGAGCGTGCCGGCCAGCAGGTGCAGAATTTCCACCAGGCAGGTTAGTTCGATGCGCGCGCGGTCTTCGTAGCGCCGCATGGTATCTACATATTCGCGCTGTTCGTCGCTGAGGTCGGTGTACAACAGCAGGCCGGTATAACCCTGGATGGGGTTGAGCGTGGCGCGCAGGTCGTGCGCCAGCCCGGCCAGGTAAGCCAGCATCTCCGCGTCGGCCCGCTCTGGCGTAGTCATGGCTCAGGCGTACCCGGCGGCCGGGTCGAAGCGGCTGTAGCGCGGCCGCCAGCCTAAGACTTGTTTGGCCGCATCGCAGTTGAGAAGCGTCACAAATTCGCCCCGCGCCAGCCAGTCTTCGCGCGGGATGTTCGGCCAGGGCAGGGCGGGGTAGTGCTTCTCGATGATCTGCGCCGTGGGGGTGTGGAAGCGGTTATCATCCGCCGCCAGCAAGAAGGCCTGGTGCTGTTCCACCGGAGCCGTCAGCGCCAGAAAAGCCGCCTCGGCCACGTCGCGCACGTCTACATACGAGAAGAAATCGCCCACGGCGAAGCGCGTGGTCATCTCTTCGGGCAAAAACTCCCACCAGCGCTGATCTGCCGGTCCGGGGTGGGTGACGAGGGTGGGCCGCAGGCTGACGGCGCTGAAAGCTCCGCGCCGCGCAAAGGCCGCGCACATTTCTTCGCCCAGGTGCTTGGTAAGCGAGTAATTGCGCACGTTGTAGTGCGGAACGGCGTCATCCAGCGGCAGGTACAGCCCCGGATGGGCCGGTTCGGCCTGCCCCAGGGCGTTGATGCTCGAAAAATACACCACCCGCCGCACTCCGGCCTCTTGGGCCGCCAGCAGGACGTTGTACGTGCCGCGCAGGTTGGTATCTAACACCTGCTCGTCCTGCCGCTCCATGTCGTAAGGGATCGCCGCCAGGTGAATGACCGCTTCCATCCCCTGAGTAACACTGCGGATCAGCCGCAGATCGCGCACATCGCCGGGGAGATATTCGTAATCGGGCGAGAGCGGCTGTGCCGTTACGTCTACCGCGCGCACGCTGTGGCCGGCTTCTACCAGGCGGCGCACGACCCAGCGCCCAATGCCCCCGGTACTGCCGGTGACGAGAATCTTCATGGTGAGGCCCTCCAAAGTGGTATGGTCGTACCCGTTCATTATACTCCGATGATTGCGGTGCGAATCTGAGGCTCACCGTTCCTTCAGAATGAGGGCCGGGGTGATCTTGAGAAAGCCATGAAAAAACAACCCGTGTTGTTTACTTTCGTCCATTTCAGGGGTACAATCGCTCCATATGGATGACTGTAGTAACCGTCATCGTGCGGTCTGGAATGGCGCGCAGGCTTCTGAATCAGATGCCTTTCTGCGCATTGAGTCGATCTACGGGTTTGGGGTGTAGCGCGGCGAATTCCGGTGCGTTTGCCTGCCCCCATCCCGCTCGGATGGGGCAGTTTTTTATCGGGAGGCTGTGGCATTATGGACCGTCTCATGCGCCTCTTCAACAGCGAACGAAAACAGGCCCAGGCCTTCACCTGGGGCGATTTGATCGTTGTCTTCGCCATCGTGACCGTTCTGTATATGGGCGTTCGCCTGGCATGGGATGCGCCGCCTGTGGTTCGGGCAAAAGAGATCTCGCTCGCGCCGGCCGCCCTGCCCTGGTATACGGCCTTATCAGTTGGCCGCATGACGGCGGCCTACATTCTGTCAATGCTGTTCACGCTGATCTACGGCCGGCTGGCGGCTTATCACCGCCGGGCTGAGCAGGTGTTGATGCCCCTGCTGGACGTACTGCAAAGCGTGCCGATCCTTTCCTTCCTGCCGGTGGTTTTGTTGGGGTTGAGCGCCCTTCTGCCAGAAGGCCTGGCGGCTGAGCTGGCTTCTATCGTCCTCATCTTTACCAGCCAGGTGTGGAACCTGACCTTTGCCTGGTATCAATCCTTGACCACCATTCCCAAAGAACTGCGCGAGGCCTCTGCTGTCTTCCGCCTCAACGCCTGGTTCCGCTTTAAGACGATGGAACTGCCCTTTGCGGCTATCAGTCTGGTATGGAACAGCATGATGAGTTGGGCAGGCGGGTGGTTTTTCTTGATGGCCGCTGAGATCTTTACCGTAGGTCAACGTGACTTTCGCCTGCCGGGGTTGGGCGCGTACCTGCATGAAGCCGCCAACCAAGAAAACGTTACGGCGATTGCCTGGGGCATTGGCGCGTTGGTTGTGACGGTGGTACTGCTCGATCAGTTGGTTTGGCGGCCGTTGATGGCCTGGACGGAGCGTTTCAAAGTTGATATGGTGGAGAGCGATACGCCGTCCGCTTCTTGGTTCTTCAACCTGCTCCATAATTCCCGCATCTCGCGCTGGTTCAGTGAAACGGTGTTTGGGCCGCTGATGGACCGCCTCGACCGGCACATGGGGCGCGCTGTGCCGTCTGATTTGGTCTTTCGAAACGGCGCCGCCGGGCGAAAATGGCTGGACCGGACCGTCCTGCTGGCCGGGTTGGGGGCGCTGGCCTATGGCGTTTTCCAGGCGGTTCTATTGCTCATCACCGTCCCCATTGGAGAGTGGATGCAGGTGGCCGTTGGCGTGGGTGCAACTCTACTGCGGGTAGCTGTCGCTTTGCTGTTGGCCCTAGCCTGGACGATCCCGGTGGGGGTGGCGATTGGAACGACCCCCCGTCTGGCGAATGTACTACAGCCGGTGGTGCAGGTGACGGCTTCCATTCCGGCTACGGCGGTATTTCCGGTATTCGTGCTGATCCTCATCGGCCTGCCCGGCGGCCTCAATCTGGCGGCGGTGCTGTTGATGTTAATGGGCACGCAGTGGTATCTGTTGTTTAATATCATCGCCGGAGCCAGGGCTATCCCGCAAGACTTGAAGTACACCGCCCGCCTGATTCACCTGAAAGGTTGGGAGCGCTGGCGTACGCTGATCCTGCCAGCCTTGTTCCCTTACCTGGTCACGGGCATGATTACGGCTTCGGGCGGTGCCTGGAACGCCAGTATCGTCGCAGAGCATATTACCTTCGGTGGTCAGACTCTGGCGGCTGTGGGGATTGGCGCGTTGATCGCCCGGGCGACCGCAGAAGGGAACTACCCCCTGCTGTTGGCCGCTACGCTGAGCATGATCCTGGCGGTTATCTTGATTAACCGCTTTTTCTGGCACAGGTTGTACCAACTGGCCGAAGAACGCTTCCGTATGGAGTAACCGATGACCCAGCCCAACCTTCTGGTGGAATTGAAACACGTTCAGCAAGTCTACGGCGGCGGCGAGCGCCGCTTCATTGCCGTTAAAGACGTGAACCTGATCATTCATGAAGGCGAATTTGTGGCTCTGCTCGGCCCTTCTGGCTGTGGCAAAAGCACACTGCTTCGCATTATTACCGGTCTTCAGCGGCCTGCCGAGGGGCGCGTGCTGTACCGGGGAGAGCCGCTGAAGGGAGTTAACCCGAAGGCGGCGATTGTCTTTCAGACCTTTGCGCTGTTCCCCTGGCTGACCGTCTTCGAGAACGTTGACCTGGCGCTGAAGGTGCGCGGCGTGCCAGAGAAGATCCGTTCTGCAAAAACGCTGGACCTGATTGACCGGGTTGGCCTGGACGGCTTTGAAACGGCTTATCCCCGCGAACTGTCGGGCGGCATGCGCCAGAAGGTCGGGTTCGCCCGGGCCATGGCCGTGGAACCCGAACTGCTCTGCCTGGATGAGCCGTTCTCTGCGTTAGACCCGCTCAGCGCCGAAGCCCTGCGGGGAGAGCTTTTAGAGTTGTGGACGGGCGGCGCGATCCCTACCAGGGCTATTTTGATGGTCAGCCACAATATTGATGAGGCGGTGTTTATGGCCGACCGTATTGTGGTGATGGATAAAGACCCGGGCCGCATTGTCGCGACCCTGGAGATTGGCTTGCCGCATCCACGAGATCGAAAGTCACCGCAGTTCCAGGCGATGGTTGACCAGGTTTACTCCATCCTGGCCGGCCAGACCCAGCCAGAGGCGGTAGAATTGGGCACTGCGCCCGGCGAGCCGGGCTTCACCCGCGGCCTGCCGCATATTTACATCAATGATCTGGCCGGCCTGTTAGAACACCTGGATGGACTGCCAGGCGGCCGCACGGATGTTTACCGGCTGGTTGACGACCTGGGGATCGACTCGGATCATTTACTGCGTCTGACCGAAGCCGCCGAGCTGTTAGGGTTTGCCCGCATTGAAAAAGGCGATATGATCCTGACGGATCTGGGCGAAACGTTTGCCGAAGCGCGCATCTTGGCCCGTAAAGAGATTTTTGCGACCCGTGTACGGCGCGTGCCGCTGTTTCGCTGGCTGATTGCCCTTCTGCAGGCCAGCGAAAAACAGCGCCTGAAGTGGCAGGTGGTGAAGACTGCGCTGGAACTGGAATTTCCGCCTGAAGAAACCGAGCGTCAGCTTGATACACTGGTAGATTGGGGACGGTACGCGGAAATCCTCGTGTATGACGATGATGAAGAGACTTTTTATCTCGAAAGTGCGTATCTTGGAGCTTCACAGCCTCAACCATGAGCGGCCCTACGCTGTTCCTCATCTGCGGCCTGCCCGGAGCAGGCAAAACCACCCTGGCCCGCCAGATCGAGCGCGAGCGCCCGGCCCTGCGCCTCTGCCCGGATGAGTGGATCGCCGCCATTTTGGCCGACCCTTCTGACCGCGCCGAACTGGACCGCCTGCGCGGCCCGGTGGAGAAGATCCAATGGGACGTTGCCAAACGCGCCCTCTGTTTGGGGGTGGATGTGGTGCTGGAATTCGGCTTTTGGTCGAAGGCCGAGCGGGAATTTTTCAGACGCGAGGCCCGCGCGCTGGGCGCGCGCGTGGAACTGCGCTATTTAGAGGTTTCGCGTGAAGAACTTCTGCGCCGCCTGGCTCAGCGCAACGCCAGCCTGCCGCCGGGGACGTTTACGGTGAGCGCCGAAGAGTTAAACCGCTGGTGGGATTGGTTCGAGCCGCCCACGCCCGATGAATTTGATGAAAACCGGCCTTAGCCGTATTTTTTAATCAACGCCTGGGCGCAGGGGATACAGCAGTACTCTTCGTAATACGCATTTTCGGCAAACTTCAGGCTGTGATCGCCGCACACGTAGCGGCGGCACCACTCACAGCGGACATTGCCCTGCGGCAGGTCCCAATCCCATTCCCAGGTTTCTTCGCCGGTGATCAGCGATTTGAAGACTTTTTTGTCGGGCGCGGCGGGGGGCGCGCCGCAGATGGCACAGCGGTATTTGTGAAGGTAGGCCCGCACCTGGCCGGCCTGCGAGGGCGGCAGGCCGCGGAACTCGGCCTGCCGCCACCAGGGCAAGTCTGGGGGTGAAGCGGGGGGCCGGGCCGTCCGGGCCTGTTCCTCTTTGTGTTTGAGGGCTTGCAATAAAGCTTCGTATAGCTGATTTTTGTTCACAGCAGGCATCGGTTTCCTCCGGTAGGGCGGGGAACTGCCGTTAATTATATACCCCATCGCCTAGACCAGCCTGTTCAACGGCTCATCCCCACGCGTGTGGGGAAAACATATGCAGAAAACATCACTGTACCTGCGGGAGTGGTTCATCCCCACGCGTGTGGGGAAAACGAAACTTCATGCTATTTATTGCGGTTGTTGCTCGGTTCATCCCCACGCGTGTGGGGAAAACTTCTACCATATTCCCGCCTAACATATCTCCTCCGGTTCATCCCCACGCGTGTGGGGAAAACATGGCTGACGATAAAGAGATAGAGTTCATCCTCGGTTCATCCCCACGCGTGTGGGGAAAACCAGCCGCTCTCCGCCGCCCGTGCCGGATGTACCGGTTCATCCCCACGCGTGTGGGGAAAACCGTTTAGCAGGTTATTGGATTTGGTGCGTTTCCGGTTCATCCCCACGCGTGTGGGGAAAACGAGAAGATGCTCTGATATTTCTTTCCTGAATACGGTTCATCCCCACGCGTGTGGGGAAAACTTTCCTCGTTGGCACAACAGCCGTATCACGCACGGTTCATCCCCACGCGTGTGGGGAAAACGCGAGAACAGGCCCGGCTGGTCTTGCCGATGAAGGTTCATCCCCACGCGTGTGGGGAAAACTTGACCCGATTTTAAGGGAACCAAGAAACCTGCGGTTCATCCCCACGCGTGTGGGGAAAACTGCTTGTGGTTGGCGAGAATGTGGGCGAGTTCATGGTTCATCCCCACGCGTGTGGGGAAAACGCCCTGCGTGTAAGGCGCACCCCCCGGTGCGCACGGTTCATCCCCACGCGTGTGGGGAAAACTGACGATAAAGAGTTCGTCATCTTTGATCCTTCGGTTCATCCCCACGCGTGTGGGGAAAACCAATGGTCATTACGATTGAGGAAAGAGCCGTTCGGTTCATCCCCACGCGTGTGGGGAAAACGCGTAATCCATGCCGAGAGACGCATAAATAGAAGGTTCATCCCCACGCGTGTGGGGAAAACTCTTGTGCGGTGTACTCAAATCCGCTTTTGCGCGGTTCATCCCCACGCGTGTGGGGAAAACGTGCAGACCATTCAGCCGGAAGCCGCTGCCAAAGGTTCATCCCCACGCGTGTGGGGAAAACGCATTACTGACCCCTGTCAAATGCCGTGAGGATGGTTCATCCCCACGCGTGTGGGGAAAACTGATCTCTGAGGTTTGGGGCGGATGGAATGCACGGTTCATCCCCACGCGTGTGGGGAAAACGATGCATCCAAAGCCAGGACCATTTATGATCAAGGTTCATCCCCACGCGTGTGGGGAAAACCAATCCGCAAGGCAATCCAGACGATGGATCGCCGGTTCATCCCCACGCGTGTGGGGAAAACACGATGCCGCCGAACGCGCAAACGTTTGGGTTCGGTTCATCCCCACGCGTGTGGGGAAAACGCCCGCTGGTGCGCTGCGCTGCTGCCAGGCATTGGTTCATCCCCACGCGTGTGGGGAAAACAATTCCACCATTTCAAATGGAGACATATGGTCAGGTTCATCCCCACGCGTGTGGGGAAAACCAGAACAAGTGCGAGACATTATCGACACCTCGCGGTTCATCCCCACGCGTGTGGGGAAAACTCTAGAACGCGCACGCTACATCACCTCCTTTCCGGTTCATCCCCACGCGTGTGGGGAAAACGAGATCCGCAATACCTACAATCAGACTGCGAACGGTTCATCCCCACGCGTGTGGGGAAAACGTTGGTGCCGATTCTGCCTGCCCAGGTGAGTAGGTTCATCCCCACGCGTGTGGGGAAAACTCCCATACGGGTAGACGCGTGTAAAAATCTCAGGTTCATCCCCACGCGTGTGGGGAAAACTCTTTCATTTTGTCTTCTTTCATTTTGTCCTCCGGTTCATCCCCACGCGTGTGGGGAAAACGCCACAAACCTGAGCATACTGATCTCGATATTCGGTTCATCCCCACGCGTGTGGGGAAAACGCGCCAAGCGGCCAGTGCCACTACTACGATCACGGTTCATCCCCACGCGTGTGGGGAAAACCTGGCAAATAGGAGCTAGAATGGAAAAGTTCGAGGTTCATCCCCACGCGTGTGGGGAAAACGCGTTAACATACTGTTAACATGCTGTTAACACACGGTTCATCCCCACGCGTGTGGGGAAAACCAGGTGTGGCGTGAAATCCACGACCGCAGCGTCGGTTCATCCCCACGCGTGTGGGGAAAACGAACCGTCCACCGTGAGGAGGACGTCAACTGCGGTTCATCCCCACGCGTGTGGGGAAAACGATTGCGATATCGGTTTCGTCCGACTCACCACCGGTTCATCCCCACGCGTGTGGGGAAAACGATGATTGGCGGTATCACCTGGCCGCCGACCTGCGGTTCATCCCCACGCGTGTGGGGAAAACTCGGCCATCTCCTGAAGAGCAATCAGGCCCTTCGGTTCATCCCCACGCGTGTGGGGAAAACCCAGTGTTTCAAGGTCAACATTAGCGATGCGGCGGTTCATCCCCACGCGTGTGGGGAAAACTGACTTTGTCCGCAACCAATCTTGAATTAAGTCGGTTCATCCCCACGCGTGTGGGGAAAACTGCTCCACCACCCGCTTCAGGTCGTCGGGATTCGGTTCATCCCCACGCGTGTGGGGAAAACTACAATGTCGGAGAATGGGTGCAGGTTGATAACGGTTCATCCCCACGCGTGTGGGGAAAACCTAGAGTGTCCCTGTTGTGGGAAGCGTTGGGAAGGTTCATCCCCACGCGTGTGGGGAAAACTTCGGGACGATCTACGGTTTGTTGGGCCGATACGGTTCATCCCCACGCGTGTGGGGAAAACATGAACGCGTTTTGGTACCCACTGATAAAGTGCGGTTCATCCCCACGCGTGTGGGGAAAACCCACTGGCAAGGTTTTGGGGTTAGAACCAACCAGGTTCATCCCCACGCGTGTGGGGAAAACGGTTCGATCGTGGCCGTCGAGTGCGGCCACGAACGGTTCATCCCCACGCGTGTGGGGAAAACCCGTGTGGGTCGTCGTCGTCAAACAGCCAGTTAGGTTCATCCCCACGCGTGTGGGGAAAACGTAGTCTAAATGCGTCGCGATGCCAGTCGTGTCGGTTCATCCCCACGCGTGTGGGGAAAACTAGACGAGGCGGCCCGAACTCAGGACGTGGTTCGGTTCATCCCCACGCGTGTGGGGAAAACGCAGCAGGGCCACCGGCGCAGACACCTGTCAAAGGTTCATCCCCACGCGTGTGGGGAAAACGACAGAGCGCGGGCCTGCTGCGCGGGTATCTGCGGTTCATCCCCACGCGTGTGGGGAAAACGAGCCAGCCAACCTTCGCCATCGTCTCGGCTTCGGTTCATCCCCACGCGTGTGGGGAAAACGGCGACCGATACCGTTGGGCTCGGCCTGATTGCGGTTCATCCCCACGCGTGTGGGGAAAACTCAGTCGCGCTGTCAACCGAACCTCCGGCTTGCGGTTCATCCCCACGCGTGTGGGGAAAACTATAGCGTTCCGCTGTGGCCTGAGCCGCGCGGGCGGTTCATCCCCACGCGTGTGGGGAAAACCCTAAAATTTTTCAAAGGGCAGGGTTGGGCAAAGGTTCATCCCCACGCGTGTGGGGAAAACGGTGACGGGATGATAAGCCTGGCGGTCAATCCGAGGTTCATCCCCACGCGTGTGGGGAAAACCCGCCATCGGTAGGCGTGGTCGTACCCGATTCCGGTTCATCCCCACGCGTGTGGGGAAAACGTGGGGTTGAGGATGACGCCGCGGGCGGTGTTCGGTTCATCCCCACGCGTGTGGGGAAAACGACCGTGTAGCTCCCCAGCGGGTTGCTGGCGGAGGTTCATCCCCACGCGTGTGGGGAAAACGAATGCAGTACATGTACCCGGATGTAAATCTCCGGTTCATCCCCACGCGTGTGGGGAAAACGGTGGAGGTGGGCGGTGGACGGTGAGTATGGTGCGGTTCATCCCCACGCGTGTGGGGAAAACGGAGCCCCAGCGGAGCGCAAACCTGTGCTGTATGGTTCATCCCCACGCGTGTGGGGAAAACTCCTTGACCCTGCCTGTGGAACGGGTGGCTTCCGGTTCATCCCCACGCGTGTGGGGAAAACTATGCCCGGACGCCGGGCGGGGTGTTGGAAGTAGGTTCATCCCCACGCGTGTGGGGAAAACGGTTTTGCGTGACGATGGAACCCTATGGCTGAAGGTTCATCCCCACGCGTGTGGGGAAAACCCGCGTATCGCCAGGTGGGTACACATCCACGATCGGTTCATCCCCACGCGTGTGGGGAAAACCATCGGCGCGCAGGTGACGCGGCCTGTACCAGAGGTTCATCCCCACGCGTGTGGGGAAAACAACCGCAGCTTGATCTCAACCGCCCACAGCGACGGTTCATCCCCACGCGTGTGGGGAAAACTGATCGTGTCGTATACGGCGCGTGGTTCGGTCAGGTTCATCCCCACGCGTGTGGGGAAAACCCACAGTTCCGCTGCCGTAGGCACGATGCCGTCGGTTCATCCCCACGCGTGTGGGGAAAACCTATCGTGGATGGGCCGGGGACCCGGACAGTTCGGTTCATCCCCACGCGTGTGGGGAAAACAACCTGCTTTTTGCGCCCATTGACTTCGATCTCGGTTCATCCCCACGCGTGTGGGGAAAACCAGCCGCATCCCCACCGGCTACGGCCGAGCAACGGTTCATCCCCACGCGTGTGGGGAAAACTGTGAGATTTCTCTCCAGAAAGTTTAAAGCGTCAGGTTCATCCCCACGCGTGTGGGGAAAACTGATCATGGCCTCATTGAACTGCGCGGGGACAGCGGTTCATCCCCACGCGTGTGGGGAAAACTGCCAGGCAGTCGCCTGTACCCGCTCCCATCTCGGTTCATCCCCACGCGTGTGGGGAAAACAGCGGCTCGACTACCTGAAAGTAATTTCGAATAGGTTCATCCCCACGCGTGTGGGGAAAACTGTATCCCCGCTGCGCAGGTTGGCGAGCAATCCGGTTCATCCCCACGCGTGTGGGGAAAACGTATGGGTATGGCGTACCCATGCGCCAGGCGATAGGTTCATCCCCACGCGTGTGGGGAAAACGCAGGTCGGGCTGATCGACCTGGAACCGTCCGACGGTTCATCCCCACGCGTGTGGGGAAAACTCTGGCTGGTGAACCAGGATGCCACCCCGCAGCGGTTCATCCCCACGCGTGTGGGGAAAACGAGCCGTGCAGCACGCTGTTGGCGGCCTGGTACGGTTCATCCCCACGCGTGTGGGGAAAACGCTGGTGGCATGGTGAGCCGCAGCACCGCTGAGGTTCATCCCCACGCGTGTGGGGAAAACGCGATGCGTTTGACGAGCTGGACGAGGGGATCAGGTTCATCCCCACGCGTGTGGGGAAAACGCAGGATAAGCAGCTTCCATCGCCTTATAAGTCGGTTCATCCCCACGCGTGTGGGGAAAACCACGAAAGAATCCTTTTATCGGTTGCAATTCGCCGGTTCATCCCCACGCGTGTGGGGAAAACGCGTGCCGCCGTCAGGGGAGCGGCGGCGGTTACGGTTCATCCCCACGCGTGTGGGGAAAACGGACGCCCTCCTGAGCTTGGCGCGGGAAGATGAAGGTTCATCCCCACGCGTGTGGGGAAAACGAAATTCAACAAACTGAGCAATCCCCGTGATACGGTTCATCCCCACGCGTGTGGGGAAAACGTATTGCCCGGCGCTTCTGGGCGCCGGTTCGAACGGTTCATCCCCACGCGTGTGGGGAAAACGAAGTGCTAATGAGATTCGTAGGACAATACGCCCGGTTCATCCCCACGCGTGTGGGGAAAACCCTGACGATTGGGTAGGCCGCGTTCCCACCCACGGTTCATCCCCACGCGTGTGGGGAAAACAATGCTCATCTCCCCCGTAAACTCGCAAGGAACGGTTCATCCCCACGCGTGTGGGGAAAACATCCTGATGAACCTCTTGGCGCAAAGCGGGTGGGGTTCATCCCCACGCGTGTGGGGAAAACGCGCGCCGTCCGCGTCAGCGGATCGGAGACCCGGTTCATCCCCACGCGTGTGGGGAAAACTCTTCGTTAACAATTAAAAAATCAGGTTTTTTTGCGCGTGCGGCGTTTCTGCGCTGGCGTCAGCTCTACATCATGCTCGCAGATCAGCAAAACCCCTTCCCAATCCACCACCGAGCGCGAAGGGTCGCCGGCGATGCGCATGCTGAAGTGCTGTTCGTTATTGGTCGTCCATGCCTGAAAGACGCTCCCTGCCCCGCGCGCATTCACGCACTTTTCCCATAACCGGTCGCGCACCATGGCCGAAACATGGCCGATAAACACACCCGTACGCACCTCCAACAGCCAGAGCGTCAGCTCGCCTCTTAAAGAGCGGGGAGTTTTTTCTAACACCATCACCATCATAGCATATCCTTTCCTGAGGTGTCAACTGAGTGGATCCGCCGTTCAGCCGTCCGCTTCAAGAGACCGAAAGCGAATCGCTGAAGGCCGCCGGCTGATCACAGCCCTCGGGCGGGTTCCACCAGGGCGTTGGCTGGGCGGGGTCCACCTCTGCCAGGTCCTCTACCTCAGCGGGGATCTCTAACAGCGCGTCAATATCGGGCAGAATCTGTGATAACAGCTTCTCGTCGCGGAACAAGTCGCGGCAGGCCTGGCGGGTGCGCTTTTCCACCTCCTCGGTTCCCTCCGCCACCGCGCGGAAAGCCGTTGGGATGGTGAAGCGCGTCTTATACAGGTCGGCGATATCATACACAAACGACAACTGCCGCCCGGTATGCACAAACCCCAGCGCCGGCGAATACCCCCCCGAGACGATAGCGGCATGGCACAGGCCGTTGAGCAGAGCATTGGCCGCCGAAAGGGCGCGGTTGGCCGGATCGGCGCGGTTCCACGAAGAAGGGTCATAGTTACGTCCGGCCCACTCAATGCCGTACTTCTGAGCCGCCTCGCTGTAAGCCTGGCGCACCCGCGCCCCTTCCATCCCGCGAATCTGCTCCAAAGAAAGGCTCGGGTCCAGGGCACAGCCAAAGCGCCGCTCATACATGCGGATCACCACCCGCAGGCGTTTGGCCGGGTCCGAGACCAGCTCTGCCTGGCGCAAGAGATGGTAAGCCCGGCGCGTCTCACCGAGGCCCTGGGCGTAAAAATGCTCCATATCCTGGCCGGCCCACACCATACTGCACCCGTGTTCGCATAAGAGCTTCACCGCCGCGTGCGTCACCGTCGTCCCCGGCCCTAAGACCAGCAGGCTCAACCCTGCCGCAGGCACGGGGGTGCGGCCCGTCTCTTGCAAAACCAGCACGGCGTTATCGCGGCGCTCCAGCACGGCATGTTCCACGTAAAGATAGCTCAGACTGTCGCGCAGTTTGGGGAGAAGATGATAGTCCTGCATCACGCACCTCGTGTAATTATATTTGTTATTTTGTCAATAAATAATGTTTAATCTATAGAAGCAATGAATAACGCCCCGGCAGTTAGCTGGCCGGATCCACACCAAACAGCGATCCATTTTTCTCAATCTCAGGCAGGGCGGGGGGCGGTCAGCGGCCTGCTTACGGGGCAAACCGCTGACCGCCTTGCGCAGACGGCTACCCTCCAGCCGGCGCCAGCGAGAGCAGGCCAAAGCCCAGGCCCTTGGCACTGCCAATGCCCGCGGCCACGGCTTCGGTCAGGCGTTGGGGGTCCTGCACGGCCAGCACGCCATCGAACTGCACGGCCAGGAACTTCAATTCGTGCCTGCGGTTGCCGCGGAAAAGAGAGCCGGTTACAAACGCCTGCTGGACGGCCGATGCCGAGAGCAGAGCGCCCCCGGCGGCCTCTATTTTGCGTTTCAGCCAATCGAGCTGGGCTTTTTCATCCAGCAGACCGGCGCGGCGGCCCTGTTCATGCCCGGCGCGGTCTTTTTTCACCGTTGGGTTAGCACGCAGACGGAAGGCCAGGGTCTGCCCGGCGCGCAGGCGCAGTTCCAGCGGTTTCACCGCCGGGTTTTCCACCCCCAGCGGCAGGGCGTCGTCGGGCAGAAGATAATCTTTGCCGGGGGCCAGCAAAAAAGACCAGTCTGGCGCATAGGGCGACTGCACCAGCAGAGTAGGCACGCTGGTGCGCGGGTGAATATCCAGGCGGAACAGCACCCGCCCAGGGTCTGAACCCGGCCCGGCAAAAGCGTGCAAGACGGTGCGGTGCATTTCATACAAGTTGGCAATCTCCGCGCGCACCTGGCGCGAGCGGGGATTGAGAATAAGCCGCGAAAGGAACATCAGATCACCTCCGGCGCGCCCTGAGGGCAGGGGATGAGACGGGTCGCAACGCGGCGGAACGCAAAGCGGCGCGCCCCTTTGGCAAAAGAGATGGGTTGGTCGGCGCGCACCAGCGGGCCGTGGGGGTCGTCAATCACCACGCGCAGGCGGGATGGGGCGGGGGGCCGGCCCAGGTATGGATACGCCTCCAGGGCCTGCTCTAACGGCTCGCCAGGGCGCAGTCCATCCGCCAGCCAGACGGGCTCACCCGGCAGAAACGCCTTGCGCCCCAAAAAGAGCGGCCAGGCAGGATCCTTCAACGCCGCGTGGATGCGCTCCAGCGCGGCCAGGTCGCCGCCCTCTAACCCGGCCAGAAAGACCGCATCGGCCAGGTAATAGCGGTGCGAGACCTCCGTCGTTTTTATCCCTCCATTGGCCTGCAAGACCTCGCTCGCGGTGTGATAATCCACCCGCACCACGCCCTCGCAGTCGGCGCGCACGCCAAAGCGCAGGCCGGCCAGAGCTTGCAGGGCATCATCATCGGCGCGGTCCACCCCCAGCGCGGCGCACACCAGCCCCACCACGCCGCTTTTCGACGGCTCCAGGCCGGTATCGCGCACGGTAAAGCGGCTCTGCACGCCCCAAGACTGCATTGCCCCGCTGAGGCGCAGTAAGAGCGTGTTCATGGCTGCTCCAACCCGCCCAGGATCGCCCCAACCCAGGCTTCGCGGTCCGGCACGAGGGCCGGCTTCAGATGGTTGAGGGGGGCGTCCTCATCCAGCGCCAGGGCGGCCGGGCGCAGGCCGCCGCCGCCGTAAACGCGGCACAGGCGGCCCCAATAGGCATCTAACGCGGCGATTGAAGGGGCCAGGTAGCCGCCCTCGCGGTCGGGGCGGACGGGCTTTTCAAAGGCATTCGCCAGCGACCACGACTCGCCGTCGCGGCGCACCACCCCCAGGCAAAAATCGGGCGGGTTTTGGGCGGCAAAGCTGTTCTGCTTGCCGGTCGGAACGGCCACAATCGCCGCCCGCAAGAAGCCCTCCACCGTGCGGCGGGCCAGGCCGCCGTCGCCGCCCAGGTTCTTCACCAGCAGATCCCAATCCAGGCGCGCGTAGCGGTAAAAACAGGCGCTGTTATAGGGGATCACCCCCATCATGCCCGCGCCGGTCTCATCATCGCGCGAGAGGTCGTCCACCGCGGTGTAAAAATCCATATCCATGCTCACGCGGTGCGTCGAAATAGCGTGGGCCACCTGGCAGGCGGCGTCAATGTTCAGGTCGGGCTTTTCGGCCAACATGCGGCCAAACAGGGCGATGTCGGGCGCGCTGGTGCGGTTCTTAAGGGTCTTAAACAGGTCTTTCGCGATGGTTTCGATCACCGGATTTTTGCCATCTTTAAGCGCGGCGGCGGCCACTTCATCCCATTTTTCCAACAAGCGGGCCGAAATTTCGCGCGCCTCGCTTCTGGAAAGGTAAATCAGCACGGCGGTGTGATCTTTATCGAGCTTGCTGTACTGCGTGGCAAACGCATTGGCCGCCGCCTGAGCCTGGGCTTCGTCCTTGCCGGCCTGTTTGAGGGCATCGGCAATCAGGCGGTTCATATAGCGGGTGCGGACAGCCGTCTCAACGGCAGTGGTAGCGGCAAAGACCGGCTCGGAGCGGATGGCGCGCTTGAGGCACTGTGAGGAAATGCGCGCGCGGCGCACGCCGCCAAAATCGGTATCTTTGGGGTTGCCGGTGTCATCGCGGTTCAGGTTCGACGGGGCGAAGTTCTGCAAAAAGTGAATTTCGACAAACATGGTTGTGGCTCCTTAGAAGAATAGGGTAGAAAAAGGTTAAGCAAGCGGTTCCTGCGGGTTGGTCCGGCCCCAAAAGGCCGCGGCCCAGCGTTTTTGAACCGTATGGTTGGGGTCATCCCAGTGCTGGATATCCCAAAACAACTGATTCCAATGGATCGGCACATCCTTCGACTTGAGGAAAGCGACGGCCTGGCGCAGATAGTTGGGCAGGTCATCGGGGTGGGCGGCCAGCAGGGCGGTAAAGCGGCGCTCTAAAGCGTCATCGCCGCCCTCCGTGCGGACAGCGGCCAGGTGCGCGCCCAGGTTGCCAGACGCCGCGGTCTGCGGGTGCAGGGCAAACAGTGAGGCGATCAGATAATAAGCGTTCTCTTGGGCGGCGGAGCGTACTTGGGGCAAAAACGGCTCCACGTAGCGGAACATTTCGGGGGCGGCGCCGGGCGGCTGGCCCAGGCCGCGGCGCAGTGCGGCCAGTGCCCCGCGCTCCTCTCTGGCCGCCAGCGACTGCAAATACGCAATCAATGGATGGGGGGTGGTTTCGGTCATAGGCTATCTCCGTTTATTAGGGTGGGTTGGCGGGCCGTCTGCCCGCTGTGATTAGGGTCCATCTGATTTAACATCCCGGCCAGCAGGGCGCGGGCGCGGCCGGCGGCTTTCAGCGCCGCCGCCCCATCGCCGGCCTGGGCGGCGGCATGTTCCAAAGCTTCCCACGCGGTGCGGCGCAGGGCGGCCTGCCATTCCTCCGGCGCGGCGGGGTGGGTGGGCAGGTCTTGCAGAAGCGTCACAAAGGGCAGTTCCAGCTTCTGCCAGAAAAGCCGGTCGGCATTCCAGTGTTGGGCCAGCCCGCCGGCCTGGTCTTTGGTGACTTTGTTCACCTCGCGCCACTGCTTGCCGTCGTCGCCCGGCGCGATCACCAGCACCGCCAGCCAGCGGACGGCCGTGTTAAGCGCCTGGCCGGTCTGTTCAGCCCGTTCCAGCGCCGCCGCCAGCTTTTCCACCAGGGCGTCATCTTCCAGGTAATCTAACAACAGGGGCAGGTGTTCTTCGCGGAAGAACTCAATTTTGGCCTGGTCGTTAGCCATGCCCAACGCCATACAGCGGTAGACCTGGTGATGGGGAATATAGCCGCTCCTTGCCAGCGCCGCCAGCCAGTTCAGCGCATGGGGCGGGCGGCCCCGCGGGTTGGTGAGCTTCAGCAGGGTGGCGCTGTCGCGCCAGAGGGCGCGCTCTTCGCTGTAGCGCGTCACCAGGTAGCCGCCGTCTTTCGAGGGGCGGTAGAGCTTCATGGGGTCGTAGAGATTGGCGGCCAGGCGCAGACCGGGGGCCTGTTTCATCTCTGCCACGCTGGGGGCCTGCGGACTGCCGGTGGGGATGAGCAGGATGCGGCGGCTCTGCCAGGTGAGGTAATCTAAGTAGCCCTGCGGCACGTCGCGCGCGGGGGCGTGCGGGTCGCCGCGTTCCCAGGCGGGGGCGTCGTCATCGCCGGCGGGGAAGACCGCATCGTCTGGGCAGCGCAGAAGGTTGAGGGCCAGCGTTTCAAAGAGCGTGTCGCCCTCCACCAAAAAAATCACGCCGCGCCCCCAGGGGCCATCGGTAAAGGGACTGTCACCGCCCAGGCCGCTCAGCCCGCCCAGGCCGAAGGTCTGCGCTACCAGCAGAACGCGCCCCGCCCGCGCCGCCGAGAGGCTCTCTCCGGCCGCATCGGTATGGTGATCGAACAGCACCGCCATATTGCCCGAAACCATATCGGCGGCCAGCACATTGATAGGCTTGGGGGCCTTCACGCGGCTGTCGTCGGCCTGGTAAAAGGGCGCGGACGGGTGGAAGAGATCGAAGCGCTCGCGCCAGCGTTGGAGGTACGGGCCGATCTGGCTTTCTTCCCAGCGGCCCGCCTGCCACCACTGCCCCCACTCTGCCTGACTGCGCGGCCCGCGCAGGGCGCTGTGCAGTACCGCCAACAGCAGGCGGTAAATGGCCGCCGTCTCCAGCGGCGAATCTCCCTGGACGGCGCGCAGTTGGTGCGCGCGCAGCAGGGCGGCCTGTATACCCAACTCTTCCACCCGCCCATCCAGGTCAATGCAGGGAATCCAGCCCTGGTCAATCAAGTTAAACGAATACGCCATGTTTCCTCCATTTCAATTAGCCGCCAATGCGCGCAGATTTTTGCTCACTGCTAATCTGTGTTCATCGGTGTTCATCTGTGGTTCATCCACGTCCTTATCTGGGCTTACCTGTGGTTCATCCACATCCTTATCTGCATTCCACTTATCTGTGTTCATCAGTGTTCATCTGTGGTTCATCCACATCCTTATCTGGGTTCATCCGGGCTTAAAAATTCTAACCCCAACTCGCGCGAGAGCCGCAGTACAAACCCGGCCCCCTCTGGTGCAAAACAGCCAGAGCCGTCAAACCTCACGGGGTAGTGATCGCGCAAGAGGGGCGACCTGCGCCACGCGGGGGGGACGCTCTCGCATTTGAGGAAATAATCCACCACCTCGCGGCGCTGGACGGCCACGGCCCGCTGTGCCAGCAGGCGGGCGGCAGACAGGTTCGGGCGCTGAGTCAGCGAGATCGGCGCGCCTGTGCCGTCGGGCTCCAGGGCCAGCCCGGCGGTCGTCTCGTGCAGGCACACCAGGTTCACCGAGGGGTCTGCCAGGCGGGTGAGGGCCCGAAAAGCGGCGTGAACGGCGGGGTCATCTTCTTCTAAGCCCTCATTGCGCCCGTTGAGCAGTTCTTCATCCTCTGGGGGAGCCACCAGACGCTTTTTGGCTTCAAAAACCTCTTTTTGGGTGGAGCGGCGGTGCGCTTCATCGGCCTGCCGCACTGCCTGGGCCAGTTCGGGCGGCAGGGCTTCGAGCTTCAGCGCAGAACCATACACGGCTTCGATGAGGGCTTCGGTCTCTGCCGGCAAGAGCAGTTCGGCGCGCCCGCGCACGGCCAGCCACGAGCGCAGTAAGACGGCCGGATCGTAAACGCGCGCATCGGGGCCAAAGCGGGGCAGGCCGCCGTCTGTGGGCGGGCGGGCGATGACCAGGCGCGGCGCGCGCAGACGGGGCGGGCGGGCGGCGTCGCGCTGAGGGTGGCGGTGCAGGCGCCCGGCCCGCTGAATGAGCAGGTCCAGCGGGGCCAGGTCGGTGTAGAGCACGTCGAAATCCAGGTCCAGGCTTTGTTCGATCACCTGAGTTGCCACCACAACGGCCCGGTGCGGGCGCGTCCCATCCTTCGAGAACAGCTCCAGCACGCGGTCCTCGATTTCCTTGCGCCAGAGGAAGGGAAAGCGGGCGTGGAAGAGGATGATGGACGTGGAGTCTGGCTCCAGGCGGGCTTTGAGCGCGGCGTACACCTCTTGGGCACGGCGCACGCGGTTGCAGATGACGGCGGCACAGCCGCCCTCCGCCAGGTCGTCTGCCAGGCGTTGGGCGATCTGCTCGGGGTCTGGCTCGCTCCAGTCGAGGGCCAGGGCGCGGGAGGCCGGCAGGGGCAGGGGATGGGTGGTGGTAGAGCCGTTGGGGGCCGCCGCCGTCAACCGTGGGTAGGGAACGGTGGGCAGTTCGCGCGCGCCGCCCCAGGCCCGCACCAGGCCGCGGCGGGTCTGTTCGGGCAGGGTGGCCGAGAGGATGATGACCGAGGCTCCCACCTGGCGCAGCCAGCCCAACAGCCGCTGGAACAGGGTGGACATATAGGTATCGTAGGCGTGGACCTCGTCGAAGATCACCACCTTATGGCTCAGTCCGAGCAGGCGCACGAAGAAATGATGGGTTTGCAGTACGCTCAGCAGGGCCTGGTCCACCGTGCCAACGCCAAAGGGGGCCAGCAGTGAGCGCTTGCGGGGTAAGAACCAGGCTCCCGCGCGGGCCGAACGTTCCGGTTCATCCTCGTCCAGCGCCACACCCTGAGGCTGGGGCGGCTCGTCGGCCAGCAGGGCGCGTTCCCTGAAGGCAAGGTGCAGCATGCCTTCGCGCTGATACGGATAGAGGGGCACCAGCGTTTCCTGCGCGGGCCATTCCCCGGACTGCACTTTCTGCTCATACTCACGCAGGGCGAGGCGACGCTCCTGTTCGCGGCGCCTCGCCTCCAGCCATGGCGCTACTTCCTGGGAGATTCGCAGCCAGGGGATGTTCGCGCCGCCCAACAGGGCGAGCGCCTCTTCAGGGTCTTCGATTCGGACCAA
>Ga0101944_10003686_pt1 | contig 20692 bp, 13 predicted proteins | sample DewCreD2012metaG_FD_75245 | JGI IMG/M metagenome (GOLD analysis project Ga0101944, IMG submission 75245) | Hot spring sediment bacterial and archeal communities from British Columbia, Canada, to study Microbial Dark Matter (Phase II) - Dewar... ... | reverse complement strand
GCAGGGCGTCGACGACTTTCATGCGCGCGGCGCGGAAGGCGGGCAGCACGCCGCCGACGAAGCCCATCGCCAGCGCGAGGATCGCGGCGGTGGCGAGGATGCGCGGCGTGACGAGGAACTCGAAGGCGGTCTCCGAGAAGGTCGCCCAGTTCGTCATGCCCGTCTTCATCCCGTGGAATCCCATCGACGCCGCGCAACCCAGCGCCGCGCCGACGGCGGCCAGGGCGAGCGATTCGACCATGAAGGCGAGCCAGATGGCCTCGGGCGTGAAGCCCATGGCCAGCAGGCAGCCGATTTCGCGCTTGCGTTGGCTGACGGCGGCGTACATCGTGTTCATCGCCCCGGAGATCGCGCCGACGGACATGATCGCGGTGAGCATTCCGCCGACGATGGTGATCAGATCGGACATCATCTTGGCTTGCTTGGCGTAGTATTCCGGTTCGGTCATGGCCTGGACGGCGCGCAGCCTCAGGTCGCTGGTGGTCAGCGCGTTGAGCGCTTCGGCCGCGGCGCGCGCGTCGCCCGCGGCGCGGAACAACACGGACTGGAACACGCCGTCGCGGTGGAAGGCGCTTTGGAGCAGGTCGCCGTCGATCCAGAGTTCCGATTCGAGCGAGCTGCCGCCGGCGGTGAACAGCCCGACGATGTGCCACGTGTCGCGCCCGATCGTCAACGTCCGGCCGATGCCGACGTCTTCCAGCCGCCGCGCCAAGCCGGCGCCCAGCACGGCCTCGCTCGAGCCAGGCGTGGGCCAGCGGCCCTCGGCCAGCCGCACGTCGGCGTGGACGGCGCGCGACAGGGGGGTCGTGCCGCGGATGGTCACGTTCGATTCGCCGCCGCCCCGTTTCGGCCGCGCGACGATCAATACGCTCTCGAACACGACGAGTTTCCGGCCCGATGGCTCGGCCACCAGCGGCAGCTCGGCGATCACGCGCGCCGTGTCGCGCAGAATCTGGCTTTGCAGCTCGGCGTCGGCCCCCTTGCGCAGCACGATGACGTTCCGGGGGCTGCCGGACGTTTCGACCACGCGGCGGAAGCCGGCCGCCAGCGCCAGGAGCGTCACGAGCACCACGACGACCAGCGCGATGCCGCCGACGGCCATGGCCGAGGAGCCCTTCCGCACCGCGATGCTCCGCAGGCTGTAGACGACGGGAATGGCCATGGTCATACGCTGCGCAGCGCCTCGACGGCCTTGAGTCTCAGGCCGGCCAGCGCCGGCACGATGCCGCTGAGCACCCCGGTCAGCGCCGCCAGACCGAAGGCGGCGAGGACCGACGTGCCGGGCAGAAAGAACACGGGAAAGAACTCCGGCATGGGATTGGCGCCCAGCACGTTGGCCAGCAGCCACGCCGACCCGACGCCCGCCAGCGCGCCGAGCAGGGCGATCGCCACGGCCTCGCCGATCAGAAGGAAGAACACGTGGGCGTCGGTGAAGCCGACGGCCTTGAGAATGCCCATCTCGCGCGTGCGTTCCCGGGCGCTCATCATCATCGTGTTCGCCGCGATCAGCAGCATCGTGAAGATCACCACCGTGCCGATGAAGCGGAAGAGCAGCTTCAGGTTGCCCATCATCGAGATAAACTGCAGGTTGAAGGCCTTCTCGTTCATCGTCCGCGTCGGATCGGGACTGTTGGCGAAGAGCCGGTCGACGGCCGCCGACACGCTCGCGAACTGCTCCGCATCCCTTAACCCCAGGATGTAGAAGCCCGTCTCCCCCTTGCCGAAGGTCCGCCCTTCCTCGAGATACAGGTGGTGGAAGATCATCATCGTCCGGTCGAAGGTTTCGATGCGGCAGGTGTAGATCGCGCGGATGGTGAAGTCCCACGGCTTGCCGTCCTTCTTCGGCCAGATCAGCGGGCGCAGCGAGATGCGGTCGCCGACGCCCTTCCCCAGCCGCGCGGCCAGCTTGTCGCCGATCAGGCAGCCCGCACGGTCCTTCATCAGCGCCGAGTACTGGTCCGGCGGGACGATCATCTCCGTATAGAGTTTCAGGTAGGATTCCACGTCCACGGCGAAATTGGCGAAGAAGTCCACCCGCTTCTGACCGCCGGGCAGGGGCGCCTCGTAGAGGCCGCCGAACCAGGTGCCCTCGGCCAGCTCGCGAAGCCCGTCCACCTGCCGGATGCGGTGGGCGTAGGCCTGCGGCAACGTGAACGTGAGACCTTCCTGGTGCGTCACCACCAGGCGCGAGGCCGAGGCCATGTCGACGCCCAGGTTGAAGGCGGCCAGCAGCGCCTCCAGCAGGCAGAAAAGCGCCAGCGCCACGGCCGTCCCGAAGACCGTCAAGGCGGTGCGCGCCGGCGAACGGCGCAGGTTCAGCCAGACCAGCCTCATCGGGTCCGTTCCAGGTGCAGCACGCCCTTGTCCAGGTGCAATTCCCGCCGCGCGAACTCGGCGGCGTGCGGGTCGTGGGTGACGATGACGATCGTCTTGCCGAATTCCTCGTTGAGACGTTTCAGCAGGCCCATCACGTCGCGGGCGGACCTGGCATCCAGGTCGCCGGTCGGTTCGTCGGCCAGCAGCAGCTGCGGGTCGCTGGCCAGCGCCCGGGCGATCGCCACGCGCTGCTCCTGCCCGCCCGACAGCTCGCTCGGCCGGTGATCCATCCGCTCCTCCAGGCCCACCACGCGCAACGCCGCCTCGGCATGCGCGCGGCGCTCGCCGGGAAGCAGCGCCTGCAGCGTCAGCGGCAACTCCACGTTCTGCCGCGCCGTCAGGACCGGCAGCAGGTTGAAACTCTGGAAGACGAAGCCGACATGATCCGCGCGCCAGCGCGCCAGCTCGCGCGCCGAGAGCACCGACAGGTCCTGACCGCAGACCGAGACGCGGCCGCTCGTGGGCGTGTCCAGCCCCCCAAGCAGGTTCAACAGCGTGGTCTTGCCCGATCCCGACGGTCCCATCAGCGCGACGAATTCGCCGCGTTCGATCCGCAGCGTGACGTGATCGAGCGTCAGGATCTCGCTGTCGCCTTTACGGTAGATCTTGGTGACGTCATCGAGATCGACGATCGGGTCCACACCCAGCCTCCCCTGTTCGGCACGGAGACGCAAACGACGCAAAGAAGAAATGCCGAATCGCCCGGCGGTTTAAGGGTTCGGACCGGATCGTCCGGAACGGCCGCTGGCGCGTCCCGACACGGCGCCGTTCACGGCGTGCCATCCGCGCGTCGCGTCGCGACCTTCTGCCCGTCCCGCTTCAGCCGGTCGGCGCCTTTGACCACGACCCGTGCGCCGTCGCCCAGGCCTTCCGCGATCTCGATCAGCTCGCCGCGCTTCGCGCCGATCTTGACCGCGCAGCGCCTGGCCGTCTCGCCTTCGACCGTCCAGACGACCGGCGAACCGTCGCCCGTCACGACAGCCTCGACGGGGACCAGCAGCGGGTCGGGCGCCCGTCCCTCCTCGGCGCCCGGCGGCGCGTCGGGCGGCAGGAACTTCGCGCGCACGCCCATGTCGGTCAGGAAGCGCGGATCGATCGTTCGGAAATCGACGCGCACCTTGACCGTCGCCTTGCCGCGGTCGACGAGCGGAAGAACGCGCTGCACCTGCCCGGGAAAGATTTCCCTGGGAAAAGCGTCCACCGTCAGCCGCACGCGGCCGCCGGGCTTGATGCGTTCCAGGAAGCCCTCGGCCACGTCCAGCTCGGCCTGCAGCGAGGCGCGTTCGATGACGGTCACGATCGCGCCTTTGGCCTGCGTGCCGCCGATGCTGACCGGCGCCACGATCTCGCCCTGTTCCGCGATGCGTTCGGAAACCACCCCGTCGAAAGGCGCGCGAACGAAGTAGTCCTCGCGCTGCGTCCGCAGGGTCTTCACGCGGGCCTGGGCCGCCTGGTGCAGCGCCTGCGCCATCTCCAGGTTGGCCCGCGCCGCCTGCAGCTGCGCCTCGGCGGCCTGCACGCCGTTGCGCGCCGCGGCGGCCTGCGCTTTCGCGACGGCAATGCGTTTCTCCGATTCGTTCTTCCGTTCCCGCGCGGCGATCAGGCGCGCCCGGTTCAGCCGCACCTCCGTCTGCCGGTCGTCGGCGCGGTTGGCCTCCAGCGCCCTGGCTTCGACCAGCTTCTCGTCGATGCGCTGGCGGCGGACGGCGTCCTCCAGGGCCACCTCGATTTCGTCGATCAGCGCTTCCGCCGCCTTCACGGCGGCTTCCGCCGCGGGAATCTCCACGTCGGCCTGGGTGACCGCCTGTTGCGCCTGCGCCCGTTGCGCCTCGGCATTGGCGATGCCCGCCTGCGCCTGGAGGATCGCGGCCGCCGTCCGCGAAACCTCGGCCTCGGCCTCGACGATCGTCGCGTCCAGGTCGCGGTGGTCGAGTTCGGCCAGGATCTGGTCCTTCTTCACTTCCGCCGCCTCGCGGACGTGCAGCGCGGCCAGACGCGTGGTGTACTTTGCGGCCACCGTGGACTGCCGGTCGGCGACAAGGTAGCCGGTGGCATTCAGCTCGCCCCACGCGCCGCCTTCGGAGAGGCTGGCGCGCACGGCCGGCACGAGCGTCACTTCCGGCGGCCGCAGCAGGTAGAGCGCCCCGAAGACGGACAGATGGGCGAGCGCGACGACGGCCAGCGTGTGGCGTCGCCGCCACCGGCGTCCCGGACCGAGGCGCTGTGTCTGGCGCTCGATCTTGAGCGCGGAAAGTTCCGCAGGTGCGGTCATCGGCAAGGCTCCCAACCATCCCCGGATGTCGAACGGTGCGGACGAAAGGCGATCGCCACAGGCTACGTCATGCGCAAGGCAATTCCAAATGGAAACGAGCGGCGTGGAGGCATTGAAGCGCGTCCCGCAAGGGTTCCGGGCAGGAGGACAGGACGCGGCTCGACACCGAGTCCGGGGTTTTCCGTCGGCGTGGAGACTGGACAAGGAAACACGCCCGGGATGTCGGGCGTCGGCCCCGCCACCCTACTCCCCGCACCCCGTCAGCACGAACCGGTCCACGCTGAACCAGTCGCGGCCGGGGTTGTCGATCCGGATGCGGTGCTGGCCGGCCGTCAGCGGAATCGCGTAGTCGCGGATCGCACCCGAGGCGAGGCCCTGGCCGCCGCCCGGGAGATCGGCCTCCAGCACCTTCTGTTCGTCCACGAGGATCACGATCCTGGCGCCCAGGTCCGCCGCCCGGTCGATGCAGACGACGAAACTGGCGGGCCGCGGACAGTCGACCACGAACGTGGGGTTGTTCCGCAGGTGCGGATGCAGTTGGCCCTGCACGAACTGGTTGGGCAGTTCGTCGCCGGCCACGCCCTGCCGGCCGACCTCGAAGACGTTCTGCACGGGCCGGACCCAGGCGCTGACGGTCGCGATCGTCACGTCGGCGGCCATCGGCGCCGGGTCGAGCTTGCGGTATTCCACACAGACCAGCGCGTACGAAGCCAGCGCGGGGAGGACGACGACGGTCCTGCCGGCCTCCGTGGCCGGCGTCAGTGCCGCGGGCTCCTGCGATTCCGGCGAAACGACGCTGGCCTTGGCGATTTCGCCGAGCGCCGGGAACGAGAGCTTCAGGTCTTTCGCGGGCGCCAGCTCGAGCGCATCCTTCGCGCAATTCCGGTTGCCGACGTGCAGGAGCAGGCGCTGCGCCTCGGGCTGGTACTTGGCAAGGCACAGGACCCCCGGACGGTCCACGGCGACCTGCCGCTCGGAAAGCCACCTCGTGTCGCGGTAAAGGGCGGCGTGGCGGTCGAAGAACGCGGCCAGCGTGCGGATGACGTCGATCGAACCGTCCTTGCGCGCGTCGCAGCCGAACGGTCCGTGCACGGGGAAGGCGAAGAACGCGCCGCTTGCGTAGATCTCCGGCGCATAGACGCGCAGCCAGAGCTTGCGCTCGCCGCCGTTCAGCTGGTCCCAGTACGGGAAGCCGTCGCCCCAGTCATGGAAGAACATCACCGGCACGTCGCGCCCCAGCAGCCGCCGGCTGCGGTCCAGCGCCCCGCGCCACAGCCCGACGAAGGATCGCGAGACGTCCAGGCGACCCTCCCGCCTGGTCAGCACGTTGGTCCAGAGATTCTGGATCTGGAAATCGACGTGCCGGTTGATGCCGTTGGCCGCGATCTGGACCTTGCGCCCCTTGCTCTTGGCGTGTTCCCGGAGCGACTCGCACTGGTAGACCCACGCCTGCTCGCGGCGCTCGCCGCAGTAGCTCCGGCCCAGCCGCATGTCGTTGGGCCAGCCCCACTCCTCGCGCAGCGGGTTGTCCTTGTGATCGGGCTGCTCGGCCCAGCCGGACTTCTGCAGGTACTTGCTGTAGTCGAAGGACCGGATCGTGCCGTCCGGGCAGATCGTCGCATCGCGGAGGTCGATCCTGAAACGTTCCGTCCAGCGCGCGTCGGTCTCGGTCCAGTTCTCGCCCTTCACGTAACGCCTGACCAGCCACTCGCGGAAGCCGGCCAGGCCGTACGCGTCGAAGCCTTCGTGGATGCGGTACGCGCCATCGACCTCGTCCATGAAGATGTTGTCCGCGCCGGCGTCGATCTGCTGCTTGGCGAAGGAAAGGACGTAATCGAGGTACTTCCGGTTCGCGAGCGAGCCGTGATAGTAGCCGCTGCGCGGGTTGCCGAAGGCCGGGTAGAGTCTGCCCCGCGGATCGCGCGTCACGTAATCGTTGAAGGTTTTCTCCGATATTCCGTTCTCGCCGCGGTAAATGGCGGAGAGCGTGATGCCGCCGCCGAAGGAGATGCCGCGTTCGCGGAACGGCGCGGTGACCCAGGCGACTTTCCCGACGTCGAAGGCGTTGCGCCAGCGAAACCAGGGACGGATGAGCATCTGCGACGGCACGCTGAGCGCCAGCTCCTGGCCATCCCGGTCCATGATCGGTTCATTGACCGTGAAGACGTGGACGCGGGAAGGTTCGCAGATCTCGGCGGCCATGGCGGCGAAATGAAACGCCAGAAGCGCGAGCGGCGCAAGAGTCCGGTGAAGGGAACGACAGTTCGTCGGCATGCAGAGCCCCTATCCTTCAGAACCGCGATCGCGATTGCCCGCTCCCACAGTGGGCCGAGGATATCCCCGCGTTTCTTCTCAAAGACCGCTACTGCATACGCCGCAATGCCATCCTCAAACCAGAACATGCCATCCTCAGAACAGACTGCCTGTCTTCAATCATTATTTATTATTATAATTATAGTTACGTATGAATTGCGACGGGGTCAGGTAAGCATGAAGACTATTAATTATTTTAAAATAATGATTTACGAACGTGAAAAGTCTACCCGGGTAGACTTTCAATTAAACCATTGAATTTGAACATCTTATGACTGGGAATTTCCGAACCTTTCTCCGGCACCAGATCGCCAACCCATCTTTTCTGCAGATTCTCCCCGTTTTCCTTGTCCAATTCTGCTCCTCAGTACCGCGCCGCAGAAGTTCCTGACCCCGTGCGCCGCGGATGCGGGTCCGGATCGAGGCGCGAGCGAGGAGCATATCCGGAGGAGATCTGTGACGAGCGAGCAACGAAGAGCCGGGCACGCATCCGCGGCGCCATGGGCCTGGAATTTCTGCGGCGCGGTACTGAGCCAAAGGAGCGTCACGATGCGACTTGGATGCTGGTTCCTGTGCGGCGTGCTGTTGACGAGCTGGCTGTCGCCCGCTCCCGTGTATGGCTTCGACCTGGGGGGAGCCATCGACCGGGCCAAGCGGGAAAAGGAGAAGCTGGAGAAAGAGAAGGACAAGGCCCGACGCGGAGCGACGGGCGAGAGCCAGAAACCGCCGGCGCAGGAGACCGGAGGCGGGACGACGGGCGAGCCGCAAGGCGGCGCAGCGACGGCCGGCGGGACGGCCGGAGCGCCCGCGGTGCCGGCGGCCGCGGCCGCCGGGCAGGTGGTTTTCTCGAAGGCGCCGATCGATGTGGCCAACCCGGCCGGATTGGCGAACGCGTTTTCGGCGGGCGACGAGATCTATGCGCTGGCCAGGTTCCCCAAGCCGATCGAACAGGTCTTCCCCGGGAAAACCGAATTCATGCTGCTGCTGGCAGTGGATGGCAAGGACGAGTTCTACCAGTACGTGCAGTTGAAAACGCCGGAAGCCGGAAAACGCGATTACCTGGTGATCGACATCGCGCCCGCGCCGGAGAAAATGGTCAATTACCGCGACGAGCACTACGGCTGGAACGTGGGCAAACGCCAGAAACGCTTGGGACCGCACGGGTTCAGTTGGGTGCTTAGCCAGTTGCAGCCGGGCAGACACACCGTCACGATTCGGAACAAGCACTTCGACGATCCGCCCGTGGTGTCCGGAACGTTCACGCTGGAAGGCCAGGACTTCACGGTGTACGGCGGCATGCACCAGAAGATCGAGGAGGCCATGAACACGGTGGCCTGCATGCCGCCGGCGCGGATGAACGATCTCCAGCTGCAGATCAAGATGATGGAACTGCTCCGCAACGCCGGATGGAAGAGCATCCTCCAGATCCGCATCGTCGACAAGGATTGGTGGAATGACCTCAAGGAAGGCGGCAACTCGGCCGTCGTCGCCCGGCACCTGGATGCCGCCGCGGCCTACAAGGACGAAAACGGCAAGGTCTTCTACAAGATCTGCCAGTTCCACCAGTACAAGCAGATCGACGGTTCCTTCGGGCCTTTGCAGTTGACCCACCAAGGCGAACCGCGGCCGATCCCGGAAGAGAACCTCGACAAGTAGTCTACGGATTCGGCGCGAAGAGATGCTCGTCGGTGACGACGGAACGAGCGATGCCGAACGGCTTTTCCGCGTCCTTCATGCCCGGCTGGTTCCAGTAGAAGCGCAACCCGGCGCCGCCCGTGCCGTGCCACAACTCGATCGTCAGCGGATAGCGCCGACCGGCCGTCAGTTCGACCTCGCAAGAAACCTCTTCGCTGCCGCCGTCGCCGCCCCAGCGGTCGATCAGCACCTTGCCGTCGAGGGTGAGGCGTTTGCCGTTCATCGCCCGGAGGTGCAGGACGTGCCTGCCGCTGACCTTGGGCCGCAGGAAGCCGCTCCATCGCGCCGTGAAGTGGTCGGCGTTGACCTTCGGGTCCGGGCTGCCGTCGCCCCACCAGTACTCCAGGCGGCCCTCGGTGCGCGTGAGCGCCGGGGGACCGTCGAAGGAGGCCCGGGCGTTCCAGTACTCGGCCTTGAGGCCGTTGCCGCGCTGCCAGGCCGTGAAGGACGCCGGGACTTGCGGCGCGTGGCCCGCCTTGCTGCGGTCCTTCACGCCGGGCATGGCGACGCTCATGGACTCGCCGTCGGCGAGCGCACGCTCGAGGCGCAGGATGACCCGGTCGCCGGCGGCGTTGAGGCGCGCCTCGCGGACGCCCACAGCCGGGGCAAGCGCGTAGCTGCCGGGCTTGACGGCTAGGACCGGGTCGAGGGGTTCGTCGAAATCGATGGTCATGACGGCGGGCTCGCCAGGCCAGGCGCCGGCCTGCAGCACCTTGGGCGGATCCGTGTCGGCGGGCGTCGTCGCCTTCGCCGCCACCGGGGCCGACCGCCCGCCGCGGAGGCTCACGGCGAAGACCTCGTAGGCGTAGGCGGTGGACTCCGTGACCTCCTCGTCGACGTAGGCGGTCTGTCCGGCCTCGACGCCGGCGAGCGGCTTGCCGTCGCGGTGGACGCGGTAGTAGGCAAGGCCGGTCTTCGGCGCCGGCGCCGCGCCCCAGCTCAGCTCGATGCGGCGGCTCGAGACCGCCCGCGCCTCGGCCGGACCCGGCGGCGCCACCTGCTCGTTCGCGAGGTCGAAGCGCTGCCCGCCGATGAAGAGGCCCACTTCGCGGGGACCGCCCTGTTGCCTGGTCTGCCCGTCCCAGGTGTCCTTCAGGCGGGTGGCATGTGTCTTCTGCCCGCCCTCGCGGCCGGTGAAGGCCAGCCAGCCTTCGCGGTTCTCCACCCACGGTCCGGGGCCGCTCGAACACATCGCGTAAAGCACCCAGACCTCGGTGATGCCGCCGAGGTTGAGAATGGCCTGCGGCTCGCCTTCGACCTTCATCCCCAGGACCCAGGCCTGGCCGTGGCGGTTGGTGAACTCCGGCCGGTTGCTGAACTCGGAGTTGAGCTGCCGGGCCCAGAGGTTCTGCGGAAAGCGGATCGCGGGCTGGGCGAACATGCCATCCTCGAGAAAGACGTCGCCGGTGCCCCGCAGGGTGTTCTCGTAGGAGACATCGCACTTGCGGATGACCAGGGTCTGGCTGCAGTCGTGGACGACCGTGCAGCCGCCGCCGAGGTGCTCGAGGATGACCGTGCCGGACTCGACGCCGGCGAAGACGAAACCGGCGCCGCGTTGGCCGTGGGCGCCGCGGCTCTCTCCGGGCGCGTAGACCTTGGCCTCGCAGCCGATGACCTTGCGCAGCTTGCCGCGCAGAATGACCGGCTCTTCCAGGCGGTAGTGGCCGTTGGGCAGGTCGACGATCTCGGCACCACTGTCGATCGCCTCCTGGATGCCGGCGGTGCGGCTGCCGACGGCGAACTTCTGGGGGTTGGCCCAGCGGGCGAAATCGTTGTGGTGGAAGAGGGGCGTCTCTTTGGCCGGCAGCATCGGCACCTCGTCGGGGCCGGGATGGAGGCGGGTGGGCGGCTTCATCGCGTACCACGCTCGAGCGGCCTTGCCGCCCTCGGCCGGAAGTACGACCTCGCCCGGCGCGGGCAGGGCCTTGTCGTCCTTGCCTTTGCCCCTGCCCTTGCCTCCGGCCGGCTTGGCCAGCAGGGCGGAATAGCCTTGGCTCGTCACGTGGCGGAGCACCAGGTGGCAGTCTCCGACGATGGCGGGCGGCGCCTCCCCGGTGCCGGTCCAGTCGAACGAACTGTCCAGCAGGGCGACGATGGCGTCGCCGCCTTCGATCAGCAGGCCCGGCACGGCGTTGCGGCTGACGATCCCGCGCAGGCTCATCACCGGCTGGTCCTCGGCCAAGATCGCGCAGACCTTTTGATTCACGAACGAGAGGTGCTCGTAGGTCATGCTGCAATCCATGCCCTTCTGCCGGAGGCCGATCTCGAAGCCGTCGACCGAAACGCTCTTGATCAGCGCCGGTCCCGGCCAGGAACGGCCGAGGTCGAGGCCGCAGTAGCCGGCGCCGTCGCCGCTGCGCACCGTGATCTCCTCCATCGTGCCGCGGTTGCTGGCCAGGAAATCCACGCCGCTGGCGCCCGGGTTGCCGTGGCCGGTATCGACGGTGAAGTTCATCAGGGTGTTCTGGAAGGCCTCGTTACCCCACCCGCCCTTGCGGCGGTCGTGGCCGTGGCCGTGGCCGGTCGAACCGGTGATGATCAGCGGCTGCGGCCTGGCGCGGTCGGTGAAGCCCGGGCAGGCGTCCTTGAGTCGGATCACGGTCTTCTCGCGGCTTTCGCCGCAGAGGAAGAGCCCGCTGCGCCAGCCGTTGCACCATTCGCGGTCGTCTTCCGGCCCGTCTACGATGCGGGCCTTCAGCGGCTCGCTGACCAGGTAGGTGCCGGCCGGCAGGTAGACCATGCGCGGCGTTCGGTAGTCGCCTCGCAACGCGGTCTGGATGGCTTTCTTAAGGGCCGCGGTGTCGTCGGTCGCACCGTCGCCCTTTGCGCCGGAATCGCGCTTCACGTCGATGATTCCGGCGTCGTCCGGGAAGCGGTACTCGACGGCACCGGCCGGGGCGCAGGCGGCCAGGAGCAGGAGCGCTGCGAGGCCTTGCGAAGGATTCATGCGTGGTCCTCCCTTGAGCGCAGGGTCAGGCCATCGGTCCCTTTTCGCGATCGGCCCCCGTCGGCCCGTGCCGCGGGAAGGACGGGGAGAACGTGTCGCAGCTCCACATCCCGGCCTGCCGGATGCGCGAGCGGATCGACTGGCATCCGGACACCTGTCGCGGACGAGTAGCCCGCGCTACTCAGTACACCCGAAGCGCGGATTTGTCGACGGAAATCCGATCGTGAAACGGCGGCGAGCCCGCGACGTCGTCGAAACCGCTGTTGACGTAGGGTCAAGTCAGCCCTAGGTACCGCGCCGCAGAAGTTCCTGACCCAGTGTGCCGCGGATGCGGGTCCGGATCGAGGCGCGAGCGAGGAGCATATCCGGAGGAGATCTGTGACGAGCGAGCAACGAAGAGCCGGACCCGCAGGCGCAAACAATGGGTCTGGAACTTCGGCGGCGCGGTACTTAGCCCCCCGCTTTCTCCCTGATAAATATTCCGCGCCAGGATGTATAATCCTCCGTCGTATCGGGTAAGGCTTGGAGCACATGTTCATGGCCACGCTCTTCGGTGGGTTTTACGCCGGCAAGACGGTTCTTGTCACCGGGCATACCGGATTCAAGGGCTCATGGCTTTCCATCTGGCTGAAGGAACTGGGTGCGAAGGTGGTCGGCTACGCCTTGGATCAGGGTGGAGCGAAAGACAACTTCGTGCTGGCCGGCCTGAAGGATTGCATGGTCGATCTGCGTGGCGACGTGCGGGATTTCCCGAAATTGGTCTCGGCGCTGGAAGCGCACGAACCGGATGTCGTCTTTCACCTGGCCGCGCAGGCACTGGTGCGGCCATCCTACGAATCGCCGCGCGAAACGTTCGAGCAGAACGTGATGGGTACCGTGAATGTCCTGGAAGGCATCCGGCGGCTTAGGCATCCGGTGACGTGCATCGTGGTGACGAGCGACAAGTGCTATCGGAACGAGGAGTGGGTGTGGGGCTACCGGGAACAGGATCCCCTGGGCGGACACGACCCCTACAGTGCTTCGAAAGGCTGCGCGGAGCTGGTGACCGGCGCTTACCTCCAGTCCTTTTTCAACCCCGAACGGGTGGCCATGCATGGGAAGTCGGTGGCCTCGGCCCGGGCCGGGAACGTCATCGGCGGCGGCGACTGGGCGAAGGACCGGATCGTGCCCGACTGCATCCGTGCGCTGGAGGCGGGAAAGGCGATCGAGGTCCGAAATCCACGGGCACGAAGGCCCTGGCAGCACGTGCTCGAACCGTTGAGCGGCTACCTTTGGCTGGCGGCAAATCTCGCCCGGGATGCCCGGGCCTTCTCCGGTGCCTGGAACTTCGGTCCTGCACCCGAGTCCGTCGTGAGCGTGGAGGATCTGGTGAAGATGGTTCTTGCCCGCTACGGAAACGGCTCCTGGGTCGATACGTCCGACCCGGATCAGCCGCACGAGGCGCAACTGTTGAACCTCGACTGCAGCAAGGCCCATCACCGGCTGAACTGGAGGCCTTCGTTGCGGATCGAGCAGTGTATCGAGTTGACGGTGGACTGGTATCGAAGCTACGCCCGAAGGAATGCGTACGACTTGTGCTTGGAACAGATCGGGCGTTACAGGGACGAAGCGAAGCGCGTGGGCAACCGTTGGGCAGAATGACGCTTGGTGCCACTTGCTACTCCCAGGCATTGGTGGTACGGTACGTATGAGGCCTCAAATAAGGCCTCATTGAAGGGAGGCTTGCGCATGTTTGTCGTCGCCAAACGGAAGCTGAAGAGCTGCATGTCCGCCTGTTTCCGTCGCGTCGAGCGGACGGGAGAAGAGATGATCGTGACCGACCGGCGCCGCCCCGTGCTCCGCGTCATCCCCATTCGCGAGAAACACCCGGTGGACGAAGTGTTCGCGGATATTCGCGGTAAGGTGCCTGCCGCCTCCGCCGATGTGCTCTGCGCGCCCACCATGAACGAGTGGTCCGAGGCCTGAGATGATTGTCCTCGATACCTGCGCGCTGTACTGGTGGACCAACGAACCGGCTGCGCTGAGTGCCAAGGCCGCATCGGCCTGCCGGAAGATCGCCACATCCGACGCGTTGGACCGCCAAGGCGCCAAACCCGCCGGAACGTCAACGGCATTGGTTTGTTCCGTATCGTTGTGGGAACTGGGTCTGAAGGCGAAGCGCGGGCAGATCGACCTGGGTTGCCCTGTCCGCGAATATGCCGAACGGTTGCAGCAGGTGGCCGGTGTGGAAATCGTGCCGGCGGACACCGGGCTCTGGTTGGAGAGCCTCGAGCTTGACTGGACGCACCGTGATCCGGCCGACCGCCTGATTGTCGCTCTCGCTCACCGGCGACGTCTGCCGATCGTGACGGCCGACAAGACTATCCGCGCGTGGTACCCGCGAACGATATGGTGAGGTGCCAGCGGCGTCTCACCGCACTGCCGTCCACGTCGCTCCCCGCCCGCGGCCCGAACAGGTGAGCACGCCCTCGGCCTTCAGTTTCGCCAGCACCTTGCGTGTGTAGGCCACGCTCACGTCAGGACAGGCCGCGTGGAGATCCTCAATCCGGAACGGGCCGGTGAAGCGCAGGACCGCCGCCCGGATCTGCTCGGCCTTGTTCGGCTTGGACGAGAGCGCCCCCGCCGCTCCCGCCGTCGTGCCGCCCTTGGTCGTGCCCACCGCCAGTCCTTCGCCCTTCAGCGACTTCCGCATCACCTCCTGCACGTTGCCGTCGCCGAGTTTGGCCAGTTCCGCGTCCAGCAGCTTCACGATGAGCGACTTGCGGTTCCCGTCGCTGATCTCGTCGAACTCGCGCTTCAATCGCGTGATGTTCGCCACCAGCTGTCCTTGAGAAGCCAGGTCGGCGATCGGATTCAGCAGGTCCACGAGCTGCTGGAGGTACTTCGTCTCGAGCCGCGAGATGATTCCGCCCAGGTACTCCTGCTGCTGGCTCAGGCCCTGGAAACGCACGTACTCCTTGCGCGGCTCCGCCGTGATGTGGATCACCGCATAGGGCACTTCCAGACCGCCCTTGCAGCCCGCGTCTTCCCCGTCTTCGTCCACGAGTATGTTCGCGTTGCTCAGGCGGTACTTCTTGATGAACGAACTCGTTGGAACCGCGCCGTAGACGAAGACGTAGCGTCCCGGGTTCAGCGGCGTCTCGAAGGGCCGCTCGAAAGAGAGATCGAGGTCGGCCTTCAGCAGCACGTCGTTCTTGTTGATGAGGTTGTAGAGGGACACGCCGATCTCGGCGATCTTGGGCATCAGCGAGAGCGCGCCCAGCACCGGCAACTGCGATGCGAAGAAGGGCAGGCGGGTCAGGTGGCCCGAAACGGCCTGCACGAACTGAACGACTTCGTCGCCGCCCTGGTCGATTTCGAGGACCTCCAGCGTCATGCGGAGCGTCTCGCCGCCATAGGCAGGCGTGTAGAAGATCAGGTTGTGGCCGAAGTGCTCGGCGCCGAGGTTTGAGATGGCTTCATAGGGCTTGAGCTTCTCGCGGTAGAAGTTCAGGACGCGCGGGGCGGGCTTGGCGTCGCCGCCGGTCTTGGCCCAGGAGGAGGCGAGGATCTCGTTGTCGCCCATCCAGTCGTCGGTGTTGCCGAGCGCGACGCGGCGGATCTCGACGCAGAGCGGCTCGCCGGGCGCCACGGGCTTGTACTTCCTACCGTCGCGGCGCGGTTCCTCCGGCAGACTCAGTTCCCCGTTCTCGCTGTAGAAGATGGTGGCGGGCATGACGGCTCCTTTCACGCGGAGTCAGGATTGAGGGCCGGAGTGAGGGGTTGAGTTCACCTCGCTTCGGTGTTTCATCCCGCTTTCTCCGTCCAGTAATTAAATCCTATATACATCTCAAATGCGATATTAAAAAGTCGCATTTATGGTGCAAATAATACTTAACAAATTGCAAATAATAAAGTTAAGATTCTAAGTACGTATCTAGTAAATGGGTCTTAATTGTGATATCTATTCTGGAGTTCTATTGATGTATAACGACATGTAGATCAAAAATAATTATAAATCAATGAATTAAAATGTATTTCATATGCATTTGAAATGCATTATATATGAACCTTATATGCGATAAGCCATGGTTTGGAGTACTAAATACCGTGCCGCAGAAGTTCCTGACCCAGTGCGCCGCGGATGCGGGCCCGGATCGAGGCGTGAGCGAGGAGCATATCCGGAGGAGATCTGTGACGAGCGAGCAACGAAGAGCCGGGCCCGCAGACGCAAACAATGGGTCTGGAACTTCTGCGGCGCGGTACTAAAGCTCAAGCGGGAAGGGAAAGGACGGCGCGGATAGAGTATGCTGATCGTGCAGCGCGCAGAGCGGATGGACGATCCCGGAAGACGTGCTTTGGGCATCAGTATGCACTGGGCGGCTCGAGCAGCGGGTTGCCGGGATGGCTGGCGGGGTGAATGCGATGGATTTGGACGAGGTTCGACGAAACTGGGAATTGATGGGCGCGCAGAATCCCATGTGGGCCATCCTGACGGCCAGGACGCACTGGGACCGCGAGGCCTTCTTCGAGACCGGGCGCCAGCAGGTCGGCCAGATCCTGGCGCATCTGACGTCCATCTCCGCGCCGGTCTTATTCGGCCGCGCGCTTGACTTCGGGTGCGGAATAGGCCGGTTGACGCAGGCCCTTTGCGAGCATTTCCAGGAATGCGACGGCGTCGATATTGCCGAGGCGATGATTGCGCAGGCTTGTGCGGTCAATCGGTTCGGCGACCGGTGTCGCTACCATCGGAACTCGCGCAACGACCTCGGACTCTTCCCGGATGAGTCCTTCGACTTTGTCCTCTCGCTGATCGTTCTACAGCACATGCAGCCCAGATACAGCAGCCGGTATATCGTCGAGTTCCTCCGGGTATTGCGCATGGGCGGCGTGGCTTATTTTCAAATTCCAAGCGGAGTTGCGTCCGCCCGAAGCGCTCTTCCGGCCACCGAATCGTCTGCGGCTGCTGCGACCATCCCCATCACGATTTCGCCCGTGCAGGCGCCCCAACCGGAAACGCCCGCAACCGCCGTTTCGCAAGTTCCCAGTGTTGCCCGCGATGGACGCGAACTGAACACGGGCGGAACTGAAGGCCGGGTGGAGATGGCAGGAATACCGCGACCGCTGGTGATCGAGTTGCTTCAGCGAATCGGCGGCGAAGTGCTGGCGTGCGCGCGGGATGACATGGCCGGGCCCGTCTTCGAGAGTTACACCTACGTTGTCCGGAAAGTCGCCTTGCCAAAGCCGTGACCGAGGGAAAAAGGGTGTCGAACGAACGACCGGACGAAACGCCAACGGTCCCCTGCTCGCGGGAAGAACTGGGCATCGGAGCCGACGAAGCGGTCTTCATCACTGCTTCGCCCGCGGAAGTCATTTCGGCGGAGACGCAGGAAACGTGGACGCGCATTTTGGCGGTCGTGCCGGGGTCGCTTCTGGCTGTCGCCCCATTCGCAGGGCGGGAGACGAGAGAGGAAGACGTATCCTCCTTCGTTTCCGCCTTCGAACGGGTGTTGGCCACGCATGGCGTGGATGACCAGCGACTGATCGTCTTTCTGCGGGATCTTCCCACCCGCGCCGACATGCGCGCCTTCCTCAAACTGGGCGATGTTTACCTGGATGCCCACCCGCAGTCGGACCTGCAGGGCATGGCCGACGCCCTGATGGCCGGCCTGCCGGCCCTGTCCTGGCAGGGCAAGACCAGCCGTTCGCGCGCCGCCGCGGCGCTCCTGCGGGACCTCCGGATGGACGAGCTGGTCGCCAACACTGCGGACGAGCTGGTCGCCAAGGCCCGGCGGCTGGCCACCGATGCGGCGTGGCAGGCCGACGTCCGGAAACGCGTCGCCGAAGCCATCGAGGCGAAGCCCCGCTTCCTGGATCCCGAATGGTACGCACGGGAAGCGGGAAGCGCAGTGGAACTCCTGCTGGCGCAGGAAGATGGCTCCCCGAATCCAGGCGCCATGGATGCGCACGGGAACCTGAAATCCGGATCCTCCGGGTCTGCGTGCGTATCCGTCGACCGGATGACGGAAGGCGAAACACGGACCGCGCCAACGGCCGCGATGACCAGCGAACCGGTTGACGATCCCTTCTGGCGCGGCAAACGCGTGATGGTCTACACCGATCTGCCGGGCATTTACGGCGTCGGGCAGTACAACCATGCGCTGCTCTGCGAACTGGCCCGTCGCGGCGCGCAGGCCATCTGCGTGCAGACCAAGGACGACAACCCGCTGGTGCGCGAGCGCGAACGGCTGGGCGTCGAACACGTCTGGCTGAGCTATCACACACGCCGCGAGTTTGAGCGGACCTTTACCGACATGAAGGATCCCAGCCGGATCTTCAAAAAACACCCGCCGGACCTGGTCGTATTCAGCAACTGCTCGCCGCGCTCGAATCTGGCCGCCAAGCGCGTGGCGATGCAGCGCAAGGTCCCCTATGTGATTGCGGAAAGCTACGTGCCGACCGAGCTGATTTCGCTGCCGCAATGGACCCGTGAATGCGAAACGCAGCGAGCCACGCAGTACCGCGCCGCCCGGCAAATCATCGCGGTTTCGCAGGACAACCTGAAGCTGCTGCGCGAACGGTACGGCATGCCGGGCGACAAGGGCGTGGTGATCCATTACGGGCGGCCGGAAGCCTATTTCGCTCCGCGAGACGAGGCGGCCCGCAAACGCCTGCGTTCGGAATTCGGAATCCCCGACTCGGCGATGCTCTGCTTCACCGCCGCACGGTTGGATCCGGTGAAGGGCTACCAGTATCAGGTCCGCGCGTTGGCGAAACTGAAGGAGAGCGCTCTCCGGTCGAAGCTTTATTTCGCCTGGGCGGGCGCCGGGCCGGCGGAGGCGGATGTCAGGGAAGGCGTCCGGCTGCTGGACGCCGACGAGTGCGTCCGCATTTTGGGCGAGCGAAACGACGTCCTCGACTGGCTCAGCGCCGCGGATTGCTTCGTGCTGACGTCCAGGGCCGAAGGCATGCCGATCTGCATCATGGAAGCGATGGCGAAAGGGCTGCCGGTCGCCGCCACGGCCGTCAGCGGCATACCGGAGGAATTGGGCGACACGGGGTGCCTGCTTCCCGACCCCAATACGGCCTCGCCGGATGACGTGGCTTCCGCGCTGGTGCAGGCGCTCGAGGGCTGGGCGCGCGATCCGGTGCAACGTCTTTCGGAGGGGGAACGCTGCCGCGCGCGGGCCTGCGCGATGTTCCGCGTCGAACGGATGCTGGAGCAGACGTTGGCGGTGCTGGCCCAGGCACTGGGTCGTTCCGCGAACACCTCCACGTAGTGCGGTTGCGCCGATGCGCCCATGGATGGTTGGCTGCGATGCCGCTCACGGCATTCGAGACGGGCAGGGCATGCGGATCGCCGGACGCGAATCCGCCGCGTAGGGGTCCGGAGAGACACGCGGCAGGAGGCAGATTGCGTGTGGGAGGAAAGGGTCTGCAAACCTCCCGTCGTCAACCTATCACAGGCCTCCCGCCGGGTGTCGCCCCGACACGCTTATTGGACGCAACGGCGTCCGACTCTATTCACCGGCTCTCGGAATACTGAGGATCGCGACCGCGAATCGCAGGATCACCCGTGGATTTCGCGCTTCAGCGCGTGGTGTGCGATGTCGCGACGGTAGTGCATGCCTTCAAACTTGATCTGCTTGACGCCCAGGTACGCGCGCTCGACGGCCTGCGCCAGCGTTCCGCCCGTCGCCGTCACGCCCAGCACGCGGCCGCCATTCGTCACAATCTCACCCTTCGGGCTGCGCGATGTCCCGGCATGGAAGACCATCACACCTTCCTGACGGACCTGGCCATCCAGATCCAGACCCTGAATCGGAGTGCCCTTCTTGTACGAACCGGGATAGCCGCCCGAAGCCAGAACGACGCAGACCGCCGGGTCCGGCGAGATCTCCACGTTCTGCGCGTCCAGTTTGCCCTGCAGGATCGATTCCATCAGGTCGACCAAGTCGTTCTGGATGCGCGGGACGATGCACTGGCATTCCGGATCGCCGAAACGGACGTTGTATTCGAGGATCTTCGGGCCGGCCGAGGTGACCATGATGCCGGCATAGAGCACGCCGCGGAAGGGCCGCTCCTCGCGGCGCAACGCATGCAGCGTCGGCACCAGGATCTCGCGCACGACCCGGCTTTCCATCTGCTCGTCGATCACCGGGGCCGGCGAATAGGCCCCCATGCCGCCCGTGTTGGGACCCTGGTCGTCGTCGTTGACGCGTTTATGGTCCTGCGCGCTGGGCAGCACGGCCAGCGTCGTGCCGTCGGTCAGCGCCAGGATGGAGGCTTCTTCGCCTCGCAGACACTCCTCCACGATCACCTTCTGTCCGGCCGTGCCGAATGCGGCGTCGACCATCATCGCACGCACGGCCGCCACCGCCTCTTCGCCGGTCTCGGCCACGGTCACGCCCTTGCCTGCCGCCAGCCCGTCGGCCTTGACGACCAGCGGCCCGGACTGCTCCCTGCAATAGGCGATCGCCTTTTCGGCGTCGGTGAAGATCTGGAAATCGGCGCTGGGAATGCCGTGCTTGCGCAACAGCGTCTTGGTGAAGGCCTTGCTGCCTTCCAGTTCCGCTCCGCGCGCCGGCGGGCCGAAACACGCCAGTCCCTCCGACTCGAAGCGGTCCACCAGTCCGGCGCAGAGCGGCGCTTCGGGGCCGACCACCGTCAGATCGACCCGTTCCCGACGCGCGAGGCGAAGGAGGCCATCGATGTCCTCGGCCTGGACGCCGACGCATTCGACGTGGCCGCATTGGGCGCCGCGTGTCAAGGCGATGCCTGCGTTGCCGGGCGCGCAGAACAGCTTGGCGATGCGCGGCGACCGGGCCAGTTTCCAACACAGGGCATGTTCGCGACCGCCGCCGCCAACGACCAGTACTTTCATGACCGTATCCGCTCCTTGCACGTTCGGAATGAATGGCAGACCGGACCCTACACGGAACGGCGGGAAATGCCAGTACGGCAGGGGGCAAGGGCGGGTGCGGGGTGCGTTTCAGAAAAGTTCCGGCGAGGATCCTTCTCGGCAGGATGACACTGCTGTCCAAAACAGGCCCGGAATGAGGCGGTGACCGGGAAATCCCCCTAGAGAGCGGGTTTTGCGCGCCAAAGTA
>Ga0101944_10003684_pt1 | contig 20701 bp, 22 predicted proteins | sample DewCreD2012metaG_FD_75245 | JGI IMG/M metagenome (GOLD analysis project Ga0101944, IMG submission 75245) | Hot spring sediment bacterial and archeal communities from British Columbia, Canada, to study Microbial Dark Matter (Phase II) - Dewar... ... | reverse complement strand
TTGCTTAATAGTAATCTTTGCAAATGTGCTTTGGGAAGCATTATCGTCTATTTAATCCATCATTTGATTGGGAACGATTAATATTACGGCTATACTTCTATAACCAAAGTTATAATTCTTCATTGAGAGTTAAAAGTTTACAGTTCGGATCAAATATAGCTTCTGGATGACGTTTTAAAATTTTCTCAATTCGTATCGATTGAATGCGAAATAATTTAATACTCCTGTAAAATTAATAACATTTTATTTAAAGTGAATAGTAAGATTTGCTGAAAAGTTCCAAATTATTTTTGACAAAATCCAGTTAAATCAGTAGTTTTTAGATGTAAATAAATGTGCCAAATTTTACTGTGTGGATAGTGGCGGTAATAATAGTTAGAGTGGGTGTTCTGGCACACTTAGTTGAGATACTTGTTGAGAGTTTCTGTTTTTGTAGCTTGTCGAGAGCCGATAAATAATAATTGTTTAGAAAACCTTTTTAACACATGGGTATCCGCTTAGTTGGTTATTCGGGATACAATATACAGGTGATATGGATAATAATGTAAAAACTGACTTATCTATTGTCCTTTCAGGTGAAGCCGGACAGGGCATACAGACCCTTGAGCGTCTTTTGATGAAGATGTTCAAACTTTCCGGAAGGTATGTTTTTTCTTATAGCGAATTTATGTCTCGGATCAGGGGAGGAAATAATTCAACAGAAATAAGAGTTTCAGCACAGAGGGTGGATTCATTTCTGAACCGGATAGATATATTTGTACCTTTTGGCTACGGGTCCATGGAGCGATTTCAAGAACGGATCACCGGAGACACGATCATAATTGGCGACCAGGTATTTATTGAGGATAGGTACCGGGGAAGCGGCAATACCGTTATCGGGATTCCTTTTTTGGAAATCGCAAAAGAGTTCGGGGGCAAAACATATATCAACCTTGTTGTCATGGGTTTCTTTGCTGGTCTGTTCGGGATTAAAAAGGACAATGTGCGGGACCAAGTCCGGACGCAGTTTTCTCGGCTTGCTGCCGATGTGATTGAAAAAAACATCAAAGCCCTCGAGAAGGGGATTGAGGTTGGTAGTGAAATTGCACAAACAGGGACTATTGAAATCCCTCCAAAAGCCTCTCGCGATGTATCTGAAGAACTACTAATCAGCGGTACTGAAATAATAGCATTGGGAGGAATTGCGGGGGGGTGCAATTTCGTTTCGTCATACCCGATGTCTCCTTCTACCGATGTTCTGGTCAATTTTGCAAAATATTCAGAGAAATTCAATATCGTGGTAGAGCAGGCTGAGGACGAAATATGCGCTGTTAACATGGCTATTGCATCATGGTATGCAGGTGGACGCGCGATGGTGACTACATCCGGAGGTGGTTTTGCCCTCATGACGGAGGGATTGAGCCTTGCGGGGGCGATCGAGTCGCCGCTGGTTATTCATGTAGGACAAAGGCCTGGACCGGCTACCGGAATGCCCACGAGAACGGAACAAGGAGATCTCCTCTTTGCCCTCTTTTCTGGACACGGTGAATTCCCCCGAATTATATATGCTCCGGGCAATTATTCGCAGGGATTTTATCTCACCCGAAGAGCCTTCTATATGGCGGACAAATACCAAGTGCCGGTTATAATTCTTACGGATCAGTTTTTTCTTGATTCCTATGGTACAGTTCCCATGCTGAATGTTGATAACTCAATGAGCGAGAACATAATCATTGAAACTGACCCCGGATACAGGAGATATCAAATAACTGAAAGCGGCATCTCCCCAAGAGGAATACCTGGATACGGCACCGGTACCGTATGTCTTGACAGCGACGAGCATGATGAGGGTGGATATATAACAGAAGATTTCGCAGTCCGAGTTGCTCAGGTAAATAAACGGATGAAAAAGCTTCAATCCATGGGGCCAGATAGTATTCCACCTGACCTTTACGGCCCGGATGATTATCGATGCATAGTTGTGTCCTGGGGATCCACCCTGAACGCCATTCTTGAAGCTATAGCAACATCGGGGAGAAGTGACATTGCACTCCTCCATTATTCACAAGTATACCCTCTGCATGATGATACGAAGAAGTACCTGGAAAAAGCACAGTTTGCTGCAATAGTAGAAAATAATTATACGTCCCAATTTGGGACACTTATCCGAATGCATATGGGGTTTGAATTCAATAAGAAGATATTGAAATATAACGGAATGCCATTTAGCGTTGAAGAACTTGCCAAAGAATTTAAAAAATTTGTGTAAGGGGATGAAGATGAACTCGGTTTTTGATTTTGATCGACCGATTGACATGGCGTGGTGCCCGGGATGTGGCAATTATGACATCATAAAGTCAGTGAAGGGCGCATTGGACGATCTTAAGATACCGAGGGAGAGAATCGTGATGGTGTCAGGAATTGGACAGGCAGCGAAGTTGCCACAATACATAAACGTTAGTTTTTTTAATGGCCTGCATGGGCGGTCTCTTCCCGCAGCAACGGCGATAAAGGCAAGCAATCCGAGATTGACGGTTGTTGTTGTAAGTGGCGACGGCTGCACCTATGGGGAAGGTGGGAACCATTTTTTGGCAGCGTTGAGAAGGAATCCGGACATCACGAACCTTGTCCATGACAACATGGTCTACGGCCTGACAAAGGGACAAGCCTCACCCACCAGCAGGAGAGGTTTCACAACACCGGTGCAGATAAACGGGGTTTACCTGGAGCCGTTCAATCCGGTGGCGATTGCCGTGGCGATGAATGCCTCGTTTGTTGCGCGAGCATTCTCGGGTGATGTTGGAAAAACTAAAGAAATTATAAAGAAGGCAATTATGCACAAGGGATACTCTCTTGTCGACATACTTCATCCATGCGTCACTTTTAACAGAGTAAACAGTTTCAGCTGGTACAAGAGCAACACATATTATCTTGATGAAGAATATGATCCTTCGAACAGAGATGAGGCGTTGAAAAAATCAATTGAAACGGAGAAAATTCCCCTGGGTGTGATTTACGTAAACAGCGGCAATAAAACATTTGAGGAAAACCTCATCCCGTACAAAAGCAGCGATACTCCTCTGTATTTGAGGAAACTAGATATAAATAAACTGAGGAAGATTATAGATGAACATATTAAATAATCACATTTTTCATGGTACCAAAAGGAGAAGGAAATGAAGAAAAAAGAGCAACTAATTTATAGGTGTGCTTTGTGTAACAAGACTGCCGAATTTACAGAAAGCAAAGATGCCCCTATTTGTTGTGATGAAAAAATGATTCCCGAACCACTTCCGCAATGCACTTCGACAACTCATCCCGAAATGGTGCGCAACACTGATGATGATGAACCGTGCGATGACGGCACGGGCAAGCAATCCTGAGAAGCATTATCTATCAGACTGAAGTCCTTATGATTGCCCAGTGGCCGGCGGGCCTGTCAGCATCCACACATTACGCACGGTGGGTTGCCATGCTCTTCATTAGCATGAAACCTGAAGTTGCCTGAAATTATGTATCGATAACTATTCCGTGTTCACCTTACGTGATCTGTGACTGTTATTTTTTCAAGACTAACTATATCATGGTTGCCAGCGAGGACAAGTATGCAGCGAACCAAGCGCTTGAATTGCTGGAATATTCAAATTCCATATAGATCTGTTCCATATGAAAAAATCCGTAATAAGCACCGATTAAATCATTTCACCACTTTCTTTTATCACTACAAAAGAAAGTGGGGAAGAAAAACCTTATTTATTGCTTAATAGTAATCTTTGCAAATGTGCTTTGGGAAGCATTATCGTCTATTTAATCCATCATTTGATTGGGAACGATTAATATTACGGCTATACTTCTATAACCAAAGTTATAATTCTTCGTTAAGGGTTAAAAGTTTACAGTTCAGATCCAATATCGCTTTGGGATAACGTTTCAAAATTTGCAGATTCAACAATTAAGTGCAACCTTTTCTGTAAAAAATAATTCATTAGGAGTAAAAAATATCCAAATTATACTCTTATGGTATTTATTTAATTTTATTTCGTATTTCTTCTAAAATTTCAATCTGCATTTCCTGAATTTTCATCATTTTTGACCATTGGTCAAGGAGTAAATGATCTACTTTTTCATGTAAGGTTCTTATTTCAATTTCTGATTTTAAATTAATTTTATAATCATTTTCTGCTCTCATACGGTCTTTCACTGCTTGCCTGTTTTGGCTCATCATTATTATTGGGGCTTGAATAGCTGCAAGGCATGATAAAATCAAATTTAATAAAATGAATGGATACGGATCAAAAGGTTGTCGCAAGCTATATAAAGTATTTATTGATATCCATATTACTAAAATAGAAAAAAATATTATTATAAATTTCCAACTCCCGCCAAATAATGCAACTTTATCTGAAATTCTTTCGCCAAAAGATAATTTTTCTTTTGTAATATTTGTATTGAATGTTATAAGCTCGTTTTCCTTAATACTATTAATAACTTCTTTTTCAAGATTTTCAATACTTCCCTTTTCTTCCTCAATTAGTGCAATGATATATTTTGTTCGGTATATATTAAAATCATTTTTGCATATATAATGATTGTCATCCCAATCAGGGTAATCCTTTCTGAGTAAATCTTCTATTTCATGGCTAATTCCATGGCCACGTATTAATTGCTCCTCAGGGAATAAATTCTTACAAATTTCACATTGTATCTTGTTCATTATCTTTCTCCATAACCATATAGTTATATTGAAATTATTAACAATACACACCATTTATTCCTAAAAGAATTTAATAAACAAAATGACAGGTTTATATCACCCCACTATGTGGTAAGGTAGTACACTTAATTGTTGAATGTAACAATAATTTTAAGGAATAAATGCTGATTTATAGATTATTGTTCTTTTACACATAGTGTATACCTTCAAGTTTTACAATGTAATATTTAGGTAATAATGTAACAAATCATAAGGAAATTTTCAACACCGCACTTTTTGTGATATTTAATTGATTCTTACTGTATAGTACTACGACTAAAAATTGTCAAGTAAGCAAAACTCTTTTGTAATCTACATTATTGGATGTTCATCTTATAAAACGATCCTTATTTTTTTGCTTCTTATCTTTAAATTTGCCTACATACTAAAAAATTAAAATAAAAAAATGTTGCATTATTTTTAAACTAACATTTACATTTACTCAAGCGTGCATGTAAGGAAGGCAATATGGACAAAAACAGGCGAATACTTATTGCAATACTGGTTATTGTAGTTTTTGCGGTTGTGCTGGCTATTATTCAAATAAGCATCACCATGCAGCGGCAGGCAGCGCTTGGTACTCGCATTACGCTTGCAGAAGGGCCGGGGGTTGGCGTGGTGCGTGTGTATGGGCGCATTGAATCAACCGGCGATATGCTGTCGCAGGCAAATGCTGATTATGTTGTCAAGCGCCTGGATGAATTGGCACAGGACAGTCGCATTAAGGCCATTGTGGTGCGGATTAACTCACCAGGGGGGACTGTTGCTGCAACACAGGAGATTTATAACAAGATACTATCGCTTAAGAAAAAAAATATACCCATTGTTGCCTCAATGGGCGATTTGGCAGCATCAGGGGGCTACTACATAGCGTCAGCGTGCAATGTTATTATTGCAAATTATGGCACCATTACCGGCTCCATTGGTGTTATAGCCATAGCGCCTAATCTGCGCGGGCTTTTTGAAAAATTGGGCATACGCATGAATGTCATCAAAAGCGGAAAATATAAAGATATACTTGCTTCGTACAGGGAACTATCGCCGGAAGAGTTGCAGCTTATTCAGCAGATTATTGACACAAGCTATCAGAAGTTTGTGCACGATGTTGCAGTTGGACGTAACATGGCAGTAAGCGATATCATGCCGTATGCTGATGGCAGGGTGTTTACCGGAAACCAGGCTGTGGAATATAAGCTGGTAGATAAATTGGGAACCTTTGAGGATGCGGTAAACAAAGCACGGCAGCTTGCAAAGTTGCCCGAAGACAGTGCCGTTTATGAGGATACTGCAAGCCCCATAGAAAGAATACTTGCCACCATGTCTTCATTTGTCAAGCCAAAGCTTGAACAGTATATACAAACAAATTATTCTTTAATAGAATACAGTTACATGCCATGAATATAGTACAGGTAATAGATTATTTTTATAACGCCATCGTTGACCCTGAAAAGCTTTCGCAGATAGTAGCTGTTGAGGAACGAAGGCATTTTGCCATAAGCGCTCTGGTTGTAGCGGTTGTGGTTTTTATGGATTTAGTGGCACAATCGCTTTTGTCAGTACAGTCGGGCTTTTTTTACTATAAGCTGACGTATGGTTTTGTGGCTTTGTTTCTCATCAATATAATCTGCATTGTGCTGTATGCCGGATTGCTTACCATCACGCTGCAGATTGCAGGGTATCAGGCATCGGGTGGATTTATTATTAATGCGCTGGCACTTGCACAGATACCACGGATGTTTATTGTGCCGGTTGTTTTAATATTTCATTCATTATATTTTGCACCGGTGTTTTTTTATAGTCTGGGGTCACTTGCACTGGTACTGTGGTCAATCACCATCGCTATGCGATGCTTATCACAGCGCTATTCACTTGAACCTATTAAGGCAATAGCATACTTAGCTGCACCCGTTATTGCTGCAGGAGTTATGGGCTTTTTAATTTTTGTTGCTGGTGTTATGGTAGTAATTGGGCTTTTATCGTAGTTGCTATATTGCTTTGCGTACAGCACCTGAACGGATGCATCGGGTGCATACATTCTTGCGTACCACTTTGTTGCCTTCAACTACACGTATCTTCTGAACATTAGGATGCCACATTTTGCTGGTCTTTTTATTGGAATGGCTCACATTGTGCCCAAATAACACAGCCTTTCCGCACACTTCACATTTAGCCATTGGTCATTCTCCCTTGATTTCGTATATACTGTTGTGTTTTGTTTAATCTATTAAAAAATGTTATTATTATGTGCGATAGTTACTGAATAATATACCTGAATCGTTATATAAAATCAATTTTTTAATGCAATACCCGTTACTTTTGCTGTTAAAAAAGGCTTTTGACGGTTAAAAATATATTTGAAAAAACCTTAAAAAAAGATAGACAATAATTTTGGCAGCTAATAAAAATTGCAACAATTTTATTGCAATTATCACAAAATTTCACAGATAATTACTGAATGTATTTTTATGTATAAAAATTAATTAATGTAGGCTTCCGCCTCCGAAGGCGGGGGAAGTGTACAAGTATTTATGTTAAATTATTTTTAAGGAATAAAAACTGTGTATAAATAATGATAAATATACATTTCCGCTACTTTGGGGCGGCGGGATTGTGACATGTTTTTGTATTACATTATTTTCAAGGGATAAATGCTGACAAAATTTTATATTGAAGAAATGCAAGGTGTAATAGTATATTAATATTGGATGGAGAAGCTACTATGAAAATAACCGAAGATATGAAACTAAAAGATGTTATTTCCCACCATGTACAGGTGGCAAAGGTGTTTAAAAAATACAATTTGAATTGCATTGGCTGCAAAGGTGCTGATGAAGATACGGTGCGGATGGTTGCTGTAAACTATGGGCTTGATGTACATCAATTTGTAAAGGAATTAAATGACGCAATCAAAGAGGCAAAGAACTGATATATGAGTTCAGCGCACACCATGCGTGTTATTGGCGGCAGCTTTAAGGGGCGGGTAATACCGTTTGAAAAAAAGCTAAAAGGTGCTGAGGCTACCAGCCAGCGGTTAAAAAAGGCGTTATTTTCAATATTAGGCGAGGATTTAACAGGTAAAAATTTTCTGGATTTGTACTCTGGTACTGGCCAGATTGGGCTGGAAGCATTAAGCAGGGGCGCTTCACTGGTTGTGTTTAATGATAGCGATAGAAACCGTTATCAGTTTGTCAAAGATATTGTCCACACGTGGGAATTGTCTGGAAGGGTGCTGCATTATAATATTGATGCATTGCGATGCATAAAAATATGCAGTGAACGCGGGGTTGTTTTTGATGTTGTGTTTTGTGACCCACCATTTGAAAAGATAGCTGATATACCCAGGGTGTATGCTACCCTATTGCAGGCAATTTCGGCAAGTGCTATTATAAACGAAGAGTCAGTTATTCTTGTGCAGCATTACCATACCAATACTATGCCCGATACTATAGGCAGGCTGCATAAAAAAGATACCCGTAAATACGGTACAAATTCGTTAAGCATCTATGTTGTAAAAGCAGAATAAGAGGGGCACAGATGGCATGCGCACGTTGTACACACAATGCATTGTGTGTAAGCGTTGTGAGGAAAGTCCGGACACCACAGGGCAGGATGCCGGGTAACGCCCGGGCGCCGCAAGGCGACGGAAAGTGCAACAGAAAACATACCGCCCCTTTGTGGGGTAAGGGTGAAAAGGCGAGGTAAGAGCTCACCGCATCTGCAGTAATGCAGATGGCAGTGCAAACCCCATCCGGTGCAAGGCCAAATAGGCAACCGCTACTAAAGTGGCCCGCTTGAGGTTGCGGGTAGGCCGCGTGGATATGCATGGCAACATGCATACAAGATTGATGGCTGTCAAAACAGAATCCGGCTTATGTGCCCCTCTTTATTTTTTTGGAGGTATTGATATGGATACAAAGACTGTCATTCGCCATGTAATTGGCTATTGTGTTGGCATTGCTGTTTTTATTGTGCTTTTGCCAGGAATTATTTATCTTATTGCACGATATACCCAGCCATTGGGCAGCATCCCATTAGATGATTATGTGCGTATAATTTTGGCACTTATACTATTATGCATAGGCATTCTTTTTATGATATGGTCAAACGTAGCATTGCTTGTAATTGGTAAAGGCGGCCCTACCGATGCTTTTGATATAGCTATAAGCCCAAGGACCCAGCATCTGGTTGTTACAGGCCCTTATAAATATACACGCAATCCCATGGTGTTTGGGGCTGTAACAAGCTATCTGGCGCTGGCAATATATTTTAATTCTGTTATTGCAATTATTGTAATAGTTTTTTGTATTCCAGCAATTATTGTGTATATAAAGCACACTGAGGAAAAGCGCCTGGAACGTGATTTCGGTGAAGAATTTCGTGAATACAGGAAAAAGGTATCAATGGTATTTCCACTGCCACCACGAAAATAATAATTATTTTTTTGCAATTATCAACTGCCACGCCCTGTCAGAAAGCTGATACACCTTAGGCGTTTTAAATCCAGCTTGTTGTAGCCATGCAAAATATTCTTCACGCGAATAGATATTGCCTTTTTTACTCTGAGTAAGCATGTGTAATGCTAACGTGGCACCCAGATAGCTTTCATCCCTTAAATTATCAAAAATTGCTATTATGCCATCTTTATTCAAAATTTCATGACACATGCTAATAATCTTTTGATTATCTTCTGGTGATTGCCCGTGGCACAGGTTGCCCAAGAAGGCTATATCAACACTGCACCTGGGCAGTGCTACTGTTGCATCTCCTGCTATCACTTCAATATTGGGAATGGTCATTAATTCATACTGTGTTACCTGCAGCGATTGTGGAAGGTCAAATACAATTGTTGCAATGCCACGGTGTGCAAATTCCTTGGCAATAGTTCCCGGTGCACCGCCAATATCAATGCAAGACCCGGGGTCAGAGCACTGGGCAATGCACAAATCAACTATCTCAGGTGCTAATTTCTTTTTCCATGGCGAATCCATGCCTTTGATAAAATCGTGCATGGATAATTCCTTAAAGCTTGATTCATCTGGGCTGCCGGTGCGCATCACATGAGGCAATGTGCGCCATGGATTTATAAGGTATAATAAAAATTGTAAAAAGTGGCCTTCGTAATCAGGGTTCTGTTCGTCAACTAAGTGGCTGACGCAATATTCAGTGGGCTTGTATGTATTATTGTCCTTTATAAGGTATCCTAATTCAACAAGCGCTTCTAAAAGTATCCATGTTGCTCGTTTGTTAAACTGCATTCGTAACGCAAGCGCATCTGCGGTATCTGGCTTACTGTGAAGCTCTTTAAACACGCCTAATCGGTGTGTCTGTCCTACAAATATCGCTTCTTCTAAATAATGCTGCAATGTTCTAACGGGTGTTGGGGTCAGAGCCATATCGTTTTTCCTTTTTTACAGTATGGATGTTATACTATGAACTATCGCCCAAAGTATTATTATAATGGTTTTTGTGCATACAGTATAATGCTTTTTGGGAAAAAGTTGTCAAAAAAGCGTTCAACCTTTTGCATAAACGGCGAGAACAGCGTACGCGTCAGGAAGTTGCGATAGCGCTGTGTAAAAAACTGGTTTTCTAAATGAAGGCCCACCACACAACGGATAAGCCAGTAGATAGTATGAAATGAATGTCTAAAATCAATGGCATAAATTTTAAGGCCGTTTTGCTCCATGATATGTGCTAATTTCCGCGGGATGTATTTACGTATGTGCCCGCCGGGTGATGTAAAATATTCATAGGTTAGTGTATCATAGATGAGTTCGGAGATATAGGTTGGTACGGTTATGGCAATAAGACCTCCGGGTTTGAGTACACGCGTAAGTTCACTACAGGCTTTGTTGTCATCACTGACATGCTCCATAACTTCAGAACATATAATGCGGTCAAAGGTGTTATCCCTGAAGGGAAGGTTAAGGGCATCGCCAACAAGCACCTGGAAGCGGGTACCTGGCTTTGACTGGCCGCTATCACGCATGTGGACAAGTGTAAAGCGTGTGCGCCGAACGCAGTCCATGTCCATATCCATGGAAAAGACATTGGCGCCACGAGAAACAAATTCAAATGAATGGCGCCCCAAACCGCAGCCTGCGTCAAGTGAAACGTCACCGTCCTGCACGGCCAGAAGATCAAAGTCAACGGTAAGCATCAATTGCCTCCTGGTAAACTTTAACCATCTGTTTGGCTGCGTTTTCCCAGGTGAAGGTTTTAAGCACACGCTCACGTGCTGCTTTTCCTATACGCTCACGTACCTGAGGATGTTCAATGAGATAGTCAATGGCTTCAGCAAGTGCGTACGGGTCGCGTGGTGGTACCAGTACACCGGTTTTCATGTGCTGGCCAACAACTTCCGGCAGTGCACCGCCGGTTGCAGCAATAACAGGAAGCTCGCACGCCATGGCTTCAGCTGCCGGAAAGCCAAATCCTTCGTATAGCGAGGGGCACAGTGCTATCTGGGTTTGAGCGTAAAGCTTAACAAGCTTATCTAAAGGAATCTTGCCGGTAAATGTTATGCGGTCATTAAGGTTAAACTTATCAATCCATTTGGGCACATAATTGCGGTTGGGTGCTCCGCCATCAACAATGGTGAGGTGGACTTTATGTTTTGTAAGGGTCAGAGCCTTTAACATGTAGATAACGCCTTTTTTGCGGTCTTCAACATTGCCCACAAAGATTAAGCTATTGGGGCGTTTCTGTGTTTTTATGGGATAAAAGATGGAGCTATCCATTCCGTTGTACACTACACGTTGCTTTTCAAGTGGAACGCCAAATGCATTGTATATTTCTTTAGCTGAGTCATGTGATACGGTTATGATCATGTCCATTTTATTTGCCACATATTGTTGCATCACAAGCGGGTAGTAAAGAATGCGCTTGGTTTTAAGGAAGAAGCTTGAAGGATACTCAAACCATGTGGAGCGGTCAATGGTTAACGGATGATGAATGGTTGACACAAATGGTATGCCAAATTGCTTAATGAGTAAAAAACCGTATCCCAAACATTGGTTGTCATGGATAATATCAAAATTATGCATTTTTAACAATTCGCGCAATTTGCAGTATGCTCGTATAGAAAATGATTCAATCTCAGGGAATATGCCAAACTTTGATGCCATAAATTCATAGAAATTTAAAGGCTGCAACGTAGCAAAAGGCTTGTCTGGTTTTACAAAATCCTTTATGTTAAAATAATTGTGGTTGTCAATGTAGTGATAGGTAACACCTTCAATGGGGAAAGGATATGGCGGTCCCACAATGGCATGCACCTGGTGCCCTAATTTTGCCAGCTCGCGTGCCACATACATTAAATAGATTCCCTGGCCACCACAGTATGGATTTCCTCTATAACTTAACAGACATATTTTCATAATGTGCTCCTGTACTGCTCAATAACATCATGGTACACTGCTAATGTATTTTTTGCTGCTACAGGCCATGCAAAATTTTCCTCAACACGCTTCCTTCCCTTTTTGCCCAATTCCTGGCACAAAGCTTTATTGTGTAAAAGTTTTACTATGCCTTCTTTCAATGCAACAGGGTCCTTTGGTGGTACAATTATTCCACAGTCGCCAACCACCTCAGGCAATGATCCAGCATTGGTTACCACAACAGGGGTATTGCAGGCCATAGCCTCGGCAGCAGGCAACCCAAAGCCCTCATAAAGCGATGCCATGACTAACATGGTGCTGGTGCTGTACAAATGTACCAGCGTGCCTAAATCAACCTTGCCGGTAAATGTTACCCTGTTTTCAAGCCCGCGTTCCTGTATCCATCCCCATGCGGTAAGCCGTTTTGGCGGCCCATCATCTACTATGATAAGCCTAACGTATTCAGGCAGCATGGTCATGGCATCAAAAAGGTAGCGCAGTCCTTTTTTGTGGTCTTCAGTGTTGCCTACAAACAGGATGGTATTCTCTTTACGGGGTTCGCCAGTATTGCGGAATACTTCAATATCCATGCCATTATACACAACTGAAACTTTTTCAGGTGGTAATTTAAAGGCTTCATGTAATGCATTTATCCCTTCTTTTGAAGAGGTAATAACCCTGTCCAGACGGTTAATCACTATGCGCTGCATGGTTAAAGGATAAAACAATATGGTGCATACCATTTCCCACATGGTGTTATCAACAAGAAAGTCAGCCTCACGGTCTTTGGTCAGCGGATGATGCACGGTGGTAACTATGGGTATGCCATAGCCTTTCATTGGCAAAAGCCCCCAGCCCAAACACTGCACATCATGGATGATATCGTAGTGTTTCTGTTTCAGGAGCTTTTGCAGCAGAAAAAAAGCCTTCATGCTGAACGTTTCCATTTCAGGAAAAATATGAAAGCGAGTTAACACATAATCCGTAAAATGCCATGGCTTATAGAGTTTGATAAGCTTTTCATATGGGAAGTGTTTTGTTTTTATTGCCCACATATTAAGATTTTCAAGCTTGTACACTGTGGCCCATTCATCCAGCGGGTCAGGATACGGTGGGCCAACAATGACATCAATCTCAACACCTAACTTTGACAGTTCCTTGGTGAGATTGTATAAATAAATGCCCTGTCCGCCACAAAACGGGTTCCCACGGTAACACAAAAATAGTGCACGCATAAATGGCTATTTATCTTTCTTCAAAGTTGATCGTGTTGTTATTATTGCAATGCCAACCCAGAAAACCATGCCTAAGATAACCAGCGTTATGCATGCAGCAGGAATAGCAATAGCTAAATAGTAATGATGTAATAAACCATATACAAACCACGCTGCCAGTGCAGCGGTAACTAAGCAAAGCAAAAATGCTTTGAATTTTGAATTATCTTTTTTTTCAACTATTTCTGGCATAGGAGGTGCCACCTTTATCGTTAAAATTGTATATCCAACCCAAAAACCGGTAGCTAAGATAAAAAGGGTAACGATAGCAATTGGCGTTACCACTGCCCAATATGCACCGGTATCAATGGAAGAAAAATGTAACGATGAATACATATCATAGTGTATAAATGCATAATATACAAATGCAATTCCCAGCAATGCTGAAACAAGAACAGCCAGATATCCGTATATTTTTGCTCGTGGCATAATACAAACCTCTTTTGTTAACAGTAATACCATTTAAAAGCTTAATACAATCTTTATTGCATTGTCAGCTCTGTTTATTGCCATTTCAAAACCCTTTTGAATGTCTTCAAAGGGCAGGTCATGTGTCAAAAGCGGAGTTACGTCGATAGCTCCTTTAACAATCATATCTAATGCATACGGATAATCCATGGTGAGGTCAGGCCCAACAGAAGCTATCATGCGCAGTTCTTTTCTAAAAAACGTATTAAAATGCAGCCGTGGTGATTCTTCTAAGCAAATGCCAAAAAAAGCAACCTGCCCATTATGTTTTGCTATCTCAAAGCATTTATTTATTACTGCCACATTCTGCCCGTATGCGTCAATAACAATATCAGCCAGTGTTCCCCCGGTAATTGTCTTTATTGTTTCAATGACATCTTCCTTTTCAGGGTTAATGGTGTGAGTTGCTCCCATGCGCTTTGATGCGCCCAAACGGTAATCCAGAATATCAACCGCTATCACGCTGCGTGCGCCAAAGTTTTTCATCAGGGCAGTAAAAAATAAGCCAACAGGCCCCTGGCCCATCACAACAACATGTTTATTATAGGGCTTGTCTAATCTGAATGCACAATGTGAAACCGCACCCAGAAGCTGTGTCATTAAAAGTTCATTAAGAGGCAATGTATTGGGTATTTCCTGTACTCGTGAAGGTGGAGTAACGTGATATTCTTTGTACCCATCCAGAAAAGGAGGATAGTACATTACCAGAGTGCCTTCTTTTATATTCTTAACTCTTGATGCTTCAACCACACCCAAACATTCATGCCCGGGATATCCGGGTGGCAGTGGATATGATTCTTTTGGATAGTCATTTGCAAAGTAAGGAAAATCTGAGCCGCAGATAGCAGCTTTTAAAAGTTTAACCCTGACATGAGCATCAGGGCAATCAGGGATTGGGTCATCATCAACTGAAAACTTCCGTGGGGCAACTATTCGTGCAGCGCGCATGGTCAAAATTTCCTGTTAAATAGAGTAAATTAATATATACAAATAATTACAAACTACACAGTGTTATACAGTGGGGTTATTGTCAACTTATTTATTGACATTTTATTATGTATATGTAAGGTTAAGGCATCGTTTCAAAATACCACGTTGCATATTGAGATGAGCAAATAATCACAATCAAGAAGCTTAACCTCAGTATCATATTGTGGTTTTGTATCGCATTGTAAATAAATAAACTTTGATTTTATTTATAAAAGGTTTATACTGATACATGCACAAAGCAAAAAATTATATGTTAGTATATAGCAGAATGCATCTTTTGCTTGACAATTATATGTAAAAAATTAGGATAAATGCCCATATTATTACTGCATATACAATAATAGTCAATTCAAGGGGTTGAGGTTGTAATGAAGATTACCAAAAAGAGTATTGATGGCCTTGTTATATTAAAGGTAGAGGGTTCTCTTGTCACTGAACATATTAAACAATTGGAGAATGAAATATACAGTGCACTTGAAAAAAAGAATAACATTATTATTGATTTCAGCGATTTATCATTTATATGTAGTTCAGGTTTGAGCCTGCTTATTGCATCTCATAAAAAAGCAGAAGCTAATAAATTAAAGATAATTGTTACCGGATGCAGTGAAGACATTATAAAGTTATTTAAATTAACTGAGCTGGATCAGCATTTAAACATTAAAAATACCATAGAAGAAGCCCGCTTGTATATATCTTCACAATGAAAATAATTGCCTGTTTAGGAAATCCTGGAAAAAAATACGCTGGAAACCGCCACAATGTAGGCATGATTATTGGCATGGACATAGCTGAGAAATATTCCATTACAATAAACAAAAAAGAGCATGATGCCATTACGGGAACGGGTGTTATTGAAGGGTATGATTGCCTGTTTGTGCTTCCTCAAACGTATATGAATAACAGCGGCATTGCCGTGCAAAAGGTGCTGTCATACTACAAAGAAAGCCCGGAAAACCTCATTGTGCTGCATGATGAGATAGAACTTCAGTTTGGGCATGTAAAACTAAAATATAGTGGAGGCCATAAAGGGCATAATGGCATAAGATCCATTCAACAGCACCTGGGTACTCCTGACTTTTACCGAATACGGATTGGCGTTGGCAGGCCTGCTGATGACACACCGGTTGCGGATTATGTCCTGTCTGATTTCACCACAGAAGAAAAAAATCATTTACACCAACTCACACAAAAAGTACTATCATTATTGAATGACTGGTTATCAGGAAATAGTATTCATTAATAGTACAAATAATTGGCGATAGTTCATGGTATTGACTTGTTGGCGGCATGTAGTACATTAATAGGTGGGTCAGGCTTCAATGACAATGACAACCTCACCCCCAGCCCCTCTCCTTGGTAAGGCGAGGGTAGTAACCCCGTGAGGGGTGTTATTATTGTAGAAAAGCGATGCACCGCAAATCAAAACCCCGTTAGGGGTGACACTATTGTGAAAATAGATTGCGGGTCAGGCCCGCAATGACAAATAAACAGGAGGAAAACCATGAAAATAATTGTTCCACTTGCACCAGGATTTGAAGAGATAGAAGCCATAACAATCATTGATGTGCTACGAAGAGCAAATTTAGATGTGCAATCCGCAGGCCTTGCTGATGGATTGGTTACAGGGTCACATGGCATTCCTGTAAAGCCAGATACTCTATTGCACAAGTGCAATCCTGTCGATTATAATTGTATAGTATTACCAGGCGGAATGCCGGGCAGTGAAAATTTAAAACACAATGATGATGTGCTTAAATTTATTAAGCATATTTTTTCAAAAGGCGGATACGTGGCTGCTATATGTGCGGCGCCTATCGTGCTTGGTGCAGCAGAAATTTTATACGGGAAAAAAGCAACTTGTTTTCCCGGCTTTGAGCATGAGATTACCGGCGCAACAATTGTCAATGAACCTGTTGTGGTTGATGGTACAATCATCACAGCAAAGGGGCCGGGATGTGCAATTCCATTTGCCTTGACCCTGGTTGGACAGTTTGCAGGAAAAGAGGTACATAATACATTAAAGAATACAATGCAGGTTTACTGGATGTAGGATTGCATGAAGAAGAGTCTTTTTAAAAAGGGAGCATACATTTATATAGAAGGTGATGAAGATGCAGATACCGTCTATATTGTTGATAAAGGCGTTGTCCAGTTAGACCGCTACAATAAAAATGCGCCAATATATAAAAATATACTCAAAGATGGGGAATTCTTTGGAGTCATTGCGTCACTATGCAATAAGCCCCGGATGGAATCAGCAATTGCCCGTACTGACAGTGTTGTTACAAGCCTCACCAAACAGGAATTCACGAATCTTTTATCAAAGAAGCCCCAGATAGCCATTAAAGTGCTAAATTATTTTTCCAATGAATTGCGCGCCTATAACGAAATGATGATTGCATTAAAGGATAAGGGCGTTGAACTTGAAACCCCTGAAGAGGCACTGTATAACCACATACGGTATTTTTATAATAACGGCAGCAATAATTTTGCGTATTATACCTGTAAACGATATCTGGAGCTGTATCCTCAAGGGCTTTTTGCAGGTGTTGTGCGCACAATGATGGAAAGCATAAAGGACAAGGTTAAGGGGGCGATAGTTCCTGTTATACAAGCACCGTATAAAGTGTATGGTGACCAGCAGATGATTTTTTGCGAGGATGAACCCGGCAATGAAATGTACATCATTAAAGAGGGCAAGGTAAAAATTATAAAGCTATCCAGCGAAAGCGAAATTATACTGTCGGTATTGAAGGATGGCGATGTCTTTGGCGAGATGGCATTAATATCCGATAAGCCACGGAATGCTGCTGCAATAAGCTGGGGCAAAACAATGTTGCTTCCTATAAAGAAAGAGTCTTTGGTTGGAGTTATGGAACAGATGCCTGCCATCACCCAGCTTATTTTTAAGGAACTATCGCACCGTATATGGTTTACCTATATCCAGTTAGAATCACAGTTATATGATAAGCCAATTACACGCATTTATGCATTGCTTGAAAATAAGCTGATTGAAAAAGGTATATCATTAAAAAGCAATGACCCCGTTAAGCTTAATTTTGGCATTGATGAGCTTTTCAGGATGCTGGGCTATGTGGCGTCCAGAATGGGAAAAACAACAAATCTGCTTTTATCAGATTCCAATTTGCAGTTTAATGTTGGTGAAACCATAATTGAAAAGCCCAGCCAGCTTACCGCTAAAGCAAAGTACTTTAAGTCGCGCGATCATATGGCAATCATAGAAGGTGAAGAAGAAGAGAAAGAAGTAAAGCAAAAAGAAGCAATTGCCCAAGAGGAAAAGACAGAAGTAATAGAACAAGTGGTTGAAGAAGAAATTATAACTGAAACAGTAACAGCAGATGAGGCTGATTCATTCCTGCAATACAAAGAAAAAATAAAAGAGCCCGCAACCCAATCTGAGGAAGAACTGCATACTATATCCCAAGAGATTGAAATATAAATAATTTTTTTACATTGACTTTTTATTTATTTAATGGATTATGTTTAAAAATTAATAAATCTTTTTTAGGACATGTGTTTGGAATCTTTACGTTTAATGTGCTGTGTTATAATTGATAATATCTTGAAAGATGTAGTTGCAATTCCTAAAGATAGTGATGCAGATATTCACTATATATACCCTCCCTATAATGACCTGCCAGGAATACTATATTCTATACAAGCTGACCCTGGAAGATGCAATGCTGTTGTGTGCATTATTCCTTCAGATTCCTGTGAAGGAATAAAAGCAATAATTGACGGTGTTGATACAACAGAAAATCAACTTTATGTCAGTTATGTATGTGTTGGGAATACATGTAATTCAACCATGATGCAGGATATCATTGCTTTGTATAATGATAGTATTAGTGCGGGGGAATTTGAATTTGTAACACAAAAAGCAACATTTATCGCCAGGCAGCATTTTGAGTTTAAAAACTTAAGCCGGCAGCACATTCATCAGTTAGAAGATACCCAGCGAGATTTTGATGCTTTAATAAATATTGGCAAGGCTCTATCAATTGAAAAAAATCCTGACAGGCTGTTAAAGTTAATATTACATTTAAGCAAAACCATTACCGGTGCTGATGCAGGAAGTATTTATTTAGTGGAAGAAATTAATGGGAATAAATTATTGCGGTTTAAGCACTCGCATACCTTTTCAAAAGATCTTCCATACGAAGAATTTACCATCCCAATGGATAAAAATTCCATTGCCGGGTATGTTGCAGTAACCCAGCAGGTACTCAATATTCCGGATGTGTATGAGCTTGGCCCTGATGATCCGGTATCGTTTAATTCATCATTTGATAAGGCGCATAACTATCGCTCAAAATCAATGCTTGTTGTGCCCATGGTAAATCACATTAACAAAACAATTGGAGTGATTCAACTTATAAATAGTAAAGAGGATATAGAAAACACGTATAATGGGGATGAGGCCTACTCTATTAAATTAGAATGCGAAGCAGATTTTGAAAAAAAAGTTGTACCATTTCAAAAGCGCTATGAAAGTTTAATGGAAGCAGTGGCTTCCCAGGCGGCTATTGCCATAGAAAATAACCGTATGATACGGCAGATTCAGGAGCAATTTGAAGAGTTTGTAAGGGCATCGGTTACCGCAATTGAATCGCGTGATGTTGCAACATCGGGCCATTCATTCAGGGTTGCTGATGTGTGTATGAAAATGGCACAAGCCATTAATGATGAAAACTCAGGGCCATTTGCTACCACAACATTTACCGACACCGAGTTAAAAGAGCTGGAATATGCGGCACTGTTACATGACTTTGGCAAAGTATACATTGATACTGCCATATTCTTAAAATCGCATAAGTTATACCCAAAAGATTTAGAAAATATTTTGCTTAAGCTGGAATATCTTTACCGGTATCAGCAGTTAAAGTATGCTATGGCAATATTCAATGAAATGAAAAAAGAAACGGAGTTTAATAAACGCCTTACGCACGTTAACGCACTTGAGGATGAACGTGATGATGTGTTACACAAGATACTGGTAGCACGGCAAAAAGTGATAGAACTCAACAATCCAATGGTAAAGGAAGTAAATGTTGAAAACGAGGTTAAAAATTTATTTGCAATGCTGCAATCACTTGATTGCTATGATGTTGAAAATAACGCAATGGAAATATTCAACGATTACTATATCAAGAATTTAACCATCAAGCGCGGTAGCTTAAACGATGATGAGCGCCATGAAATAGAAAGCCATGTTGTGCATACCTATAATTTTGTGAGCAAGATCCCGTGGCCACCGGAGTTTGCACGCATTCCGGAAATTGCTGCCAAGCACCATGAAAAATTGGACGGTACAGGTTATCCTTATGGATTAAAGGGTGACCAGATTCCATTGCAGGCACGGATTATGGCACTGGCGGATATCTTTGATGCATTAATAGCCACCGACCGCCCCTATAAACCTCCAATAACATTAGAGCAGGCATTGAATATTTTACAGGAAGAGGCACAAAAAAACAAGCTTGATAAGGATTTAGTTACGCTTTTTATAGATAAAAAGATTTACCAGCAGTTTGACAGGAATGCGTATCGCACTAAAACTGCTGTGCAGTAAATACAAAAATATGTTTTATATATAGACAGCAGAGTAAGCTAAGTCGTCAGAGAACAAATTCATAGCATGTAAAAATTTTATAAGCATACAGGTAGGAAGATGCACGCGCACAATTACATTTAATTAATTTACTTTCCTTCTACGTGGAGCTTATCTGATTTACCTTCCCAGTATATTTGAATAGCTGTTGGAGATGAAAGACGTAAGAATGTCCGGTAAGGTTCATAATACACTGCATCTATTTTTAGATTTCTAAAGAAAA
>Ga0101944_10003683_pt1 | contig 20702 bp, 20 predicted proteins | sample DewCreD2012metaG_FD_75245 | JGI IMG/M metagenome (GOLD analysis project Ga0101944, IMG submission 75245) | Hot spring sediment bacterial and archeal communities from British Columbia, Canada, to study Microbial Dark Matter (Phase II) - Dewar... ... | reverse complement strand
CCAACCTTCTCCGGTTTCCCCATCTGCGAACCCCTTGCCTGACTACGCTCCCCCGCCGCAGCGACGCCACCCCTGGCGCTCTGGCCCGGCCGTCCTCCCCTCAAAAAACTGAATCACACTCGTTACTTTCATCCCCCTTGACGATCCTCTTCAGATACCGTATACTTTCAAGTGAAAAATCGAACAAGAACAACCTTCGGGGCAGGGTGAAATTCCCGATCGGTGGTAAGAACCCACGAGCGACGCGCGGCTCAGGCCGGCGGAGCAGGACTCGGTGTAACTCCGGGGTCGACGGTATAGTCCGGATGAAAGAAGGTTATCTCGCGTGACAACCATGTCGCGCGCCGCTTGCCGAGAAAATGCCCCGAAAACCATTGTGTTTTCGGGCTTTTGTTTTATCCATCCAGGCTTCCTCTGCTGGATGGAGCTCGCGCAGCCCCTTTCTCCCCTCTCTGCCCCGAAATCGGTGAATCGCATTATTTTGAGGCCGCGGACGGCGCGCACCTGCTGCCTGCCGCGCGGGAGAAGAGAGTTGTGGTATGGAAATCAGTCTGAATCGCAGTGTTAAACCGGTAGTCAACCGCCGTGCAGACCCTGGGCGGCGCTGGCTGCTGCCGGTTTCGGCGCTGGTGGCGCTGGGCGTGTGGGAAGCTGTAGCGCGCTGGGGCGGCTACCCGGAATTTATCCTGCCAGGCCCTGAGATGGTTGCCAGGCGCTTTGTCGTGGCAGTTGCCAGCGGTGAGCTGCCCCGCAACGCCGGCATCACCCTACTCGAAGTGACCCTGGGGCTGCTGATGGGGGTCGTTCTGGCAACGCTGCTGGGCTACGGGTTGAGCAAGTCGTGTCTGCTGGAACGCCTGCTCTCACCCTATCTGGTTGCCAGCCAGGCCATCCCCATTGTGGCAATTGCCCCGCTGCTGGTGATCTGGTTTGGGCCGGGGATGTTCTCAAAGATCCTGATCTGCGCCCTGATTGTGTTCTTCCCGGTGCTGGTCAACACCGTGGTGGGGATGCGGGCCGTGCCGGAAAACCTGCGCGACCTGATGCGCTCTCTGCGCGCCACGCCGCTGCAAACCCTGCGCTATCTTGAAATCCCGGCGGCTCTGCCGGTCTTTCTGGCGGGGCTGCGCGTGGGAGCTACGCTTTCGGTAATCGGCGCGGTCGTTGGCGAGTTTGTCGGCGCGGACCGCGGCCTGGGGTTCCTCATCACTGCCGGGCGCGGGCAGTATGATACGGCCCTGGTCTTTGTGGCGGTATTCTCATTGGTGAGCATGGCGCTGGGGTTGTACGGCCTGGTGCTGCTGCTCGAAAAGCGCCTGCTGGCGTGGCAATCGCGCCCGCAGGGGTAATGGAGTGAAGATCATGAAACTAACACGGTTCACACTTTTACTGGTTTTGGCGGCGTTTGTTCTGGCGGCCTGCGCTCCGCAAGGGGCTTCTCCAACGGCGAAATCATTGACGGATGTACGGCTGCCGGTGGGGTATATCCCGAACGTGCAGTTTGCGCCCATGTACGTGGCGATTGACAAGGGTTTCTTCGCTGAAGAGGGATTGAACGTTACCATTGATTACAGCATGGAGAATGATAACGTCGCCCTGGTCGGCGCGGGGCAGTTATCTTTTGCGATTGTTTCGGGCGAGCAGGTGATTATGGGCCGCGCGAAGGGCCTGCCGGTGGTGTACGTGGCGGCCTGGTACCAGCAGTTCCCGGTGGCTGTGGCGGCCAAGAAAGAGCAGAACATCCGCCAGCCCGCCGACCTGAAAGGCAAGCGCGTGGCGATCCCTGGGCCGTATGGGGCCAGTTACGTGGGCTTCCGCGCCCTATTGCACAGCGCCGGCCTGCAAGAGACCGATGTGATCCTCGATTCGGTTGGCTTTACCCAGGTGGAGACTCTGGCGACCGACCGCGCCCAGGCTGGGGTGGTTTATATTGCCAACGAGCCTATTCAATTGGAAGCCCAGGGTTATCCGGTGGATGTGATCCGCGTTTCGGATTACCTGAGCCTGGTCGCCAATGGGTTGATTACCAACGAGAAGACGATACAGGAAAACCCTGCCCTGGTGCGCGGCATGGTGCGCGGATTGCTGCGGGGCATTCAATACACCATTGATCACCCAGACGAGGCTTACGAAATCAGCAAGAAGTATGTGGAAACGCTGCCCCAGGCCGACGAAAAGGTGCAGAAGCAGGTTCTGGCGACCTCGATCGAACTGTGGAAGGCAGATCGGCTGGGCTATTCTGACCCAACAGCCTGGGAGAATACGAACAAACTGCTGGTGGAGATGGGCTGGATTGAACAGCCGGTGGACCTGAGCAAAGCGTACCGTAACGATTTTCTGCCAGAGAGGGAGGAATGACCACCAGGGCCGCATCGGCTGCCACGCCGCCGGGCGTAACGGGCGAACCGGTGGTCAGCGTGCGGGGGGTGAGCGTTACCTTTCCTGATGGCGGCAACGGTCTGCGTGCCTTACAGGGCGTGACCTTCAACCTCTATCCGCAGGAATTTGTTTGCCTGTTGGGGCCGTCGGGCAGCGGCAAAAGCACCCTGCTGCGCGTGCTGGCCGGGCTGCTGCCGCCCACTGCGGGTGAACTGCGCTTCGCCGCCCAAAAGCCGCGCATCAGCCTGGTCTTTCAAGATGCCAATCTGATGCCCTGGCGCACGGTGATCGAAAACATCACCCTGCCGCTCGACCTCGAACATGTCCCCCCTGCCGAGGCCAGGGCGCGGGCGATGGAGTGGATCGAGCGGGTGGGCCTGAAGGGCTTTGAAAACGCCTGGCCGCGCGATCTTTCGGGCGGCATGGCCCAGCGCGTGGCGATTGCCCGCGCTCTCATCCAACAGCCCGATTTGCTGCTCCTGGACGAACCCTTTGGCGCGCTCGACGCCCTGACGCGCGAAAAAATGGCCGCTGAGCTGCTCAACCTGTGGCAGACTCAGCGCCAGACGGTCTTTATGGTTACGCATTCCATCAGTGAGGCCATTTTACTCGCCGACCGGGTATTGGTAATGGCCCCTCGCCCTGGGCGCATCGAGCTGGAACTGCCCGTAGACCTGCCCCGCCCCCGCACTGAGGAAATCCGTTACACTGCTGAGTTTGGCGACCTGGCGCGGCGGTTGAAGGCGGCCATTCGTTAAATTCCGGCGTATTTTTGGATGATTGCCTCCATTTGGGGGCGCAGGCGCTCCATATCGGCCAGCATCTTGATCTGATTGCGCGCCCGGTCCAGGTTTTGGCCGGGGCGGCGCACTTTGTAATAGACATCCCCTTTCAGGTAATCCATTAAAAAGCGGATGGCCTGTTCGTAGGTGATCAGAATGCCGCCAAAGACCAGGTATTCGATCTCCAGCGGGGTGAGAAAGTCACGGGTGGCGTCGAGGTAGCCGTGCGCCAACTGGTCGAACATCGCCAGATTCACAGTGACCTTGCTCAAGTCGGCTTCGTCTTCAGGGGCCGTGGCGGCGCCCATGCGGATCAGGTCGCCAAAGTCATACAGGACCGAGCCGGGCATCATCGTGTCGAGGTCAATGACGCAAATGCCTTTGCCAGTTGCATCGTCAATGAGGACGTTATTGAGCTTGGTGTCGTTGTGGGTCACGCGCTCAGGAATACGGCCTTCTTCTAACATGCGCGTTACGACGGGAGCATAGGCCTCACGCTCCAGCAAAAACTGGATTTCCGCGCGGCACTCGCGGGCGCGGTGGGCGGGATCGGCCTGCACGGCTTCGGTAAAGGCCGCAAAGCGCCGGGGCGTATAGTGGAAGTTCGGGATCGTCTCGTGCAGGCGCGGGCCGGGCAGGCTGTCGAGTAGTTTCACGAAATGCCCAAAGGCTTTGGCGGCTTCGTAAACGTGAGTGGGGTTGTCGGAGACTTCGTAGGTGCGCGCCCCTTCGATGAAATGATAGGTGCGCCAGTAGTCTCCAGTGGGGGTACAGTAGTACGAGCGCCCCTCGCGGGTGGGGACCAGGGTGAGGGTTTCGCGTTCGGGGTCACCGCCCGCCGCTAGAATGCGCTCGCGGGCGTAGCGCGTGACCCGCTCAATGTTTTCCATCACCTTCACCGGCTCGCGGAACACATTCTGGTTGATGCGTTGGTGGATGTAACGCTTCACCCCGCCCGGCGTCTCGTAGCGGCTCACAAACGTGTCGTTGATGATCCCCGAAGAATGCGGCGCGGCGTCTAACAGGCGGCCTTCGATGGCAAACTGGCGGGCAATGCTGGGGTCGAGTTCCTCAGCCATGCTCACGCTCCCCACAGGTTGGCCGGGTAGCGCCCCTGGCGGACGAATTCGCGCAGGGCCGCCTGGACGACCGCTCGATCGTCTGGATAGGTGACTCCATACCACTTTTCGGTGGTCGGCAGTACCTTTACCCGCGCTTTGCCCTCTTGCAAAATGGCGTTGACCTCATCGGGCAGGAAAAACTCGGCCTTCAGAATGCGCCCGGCGTTCTTTTCCAAAAAGCGAGGGAAGCGCGCTTCCAGCTCTCCAAAGATGCTGGGCGTAAAGCCCCAGGTGTTCAAAGAGACGGTGGCATCGCCGGACAGGAAGAACCAGTCTTCGCCGTTCTCGGTATAGCGGGCGTCTTCGCCGGCTTTCTCGATGCGGGTGTATTCCTTCACCCCTTCCAGGTAGCCATCCGGCGAGACGCGGCAAACCCCCCGCGCCACGCTGCCAAACGGCGAAAGCGTGTTGCGCAGGGTATAACCTACCATAGCATAATCATAAACGCCATCGCGGTCGCACGCCTGCCGCAAATAATCGGCCAATACCTGAAAGGCCCCCGGCCCATAGAAATCATCGGCATTGATGGCCGCGAAGGGCCGCTTGACTACGTCCTTGCAGGATAAGACGGCGTGGCCGGTTCCCCATGGCTTGGTGCGCTCCGCCGGGACTTGAAACCCCGCCGGCACGTTGGTAATTTCTTGGAATACATAAACTGTATCGGCCCGCTGCTCAATCTTGCGCCCGATTTTCTCGCGGAAGGCCGCTTCGATCTCGCGGCGGATGAGGAACACGATCTGCTCGAAGCCGGCGCGTAGAGCGTCGTAAATCGAGTAGTCAATGATGATTTCACCGTTGGGGCCAATCGGGTCGATCTGCTTCAGCCCGCCGTAGCGGCTGCCGATGCCGGCGGCCATAATAATCAGCGCGGGGCCTTGCTCTGGCGCGGTCATAGGTCCACCACCCTATGCTGCCGCCGGGCGCGCTCCGCCGCGAAGACCATGCGGTGGCTTTCTAACGAGGCATCCGGGCCGGAGAGGATGATCTCCTGGTTGTTTTCGGACACTGCGCGTACAAAGCGATCCATCAGGCCGTAGTCGCCGCCGCCGTGGCCGCCGAGGATGCCGTTATCAGCCTTGCGCGTGTCAATGATGCGCGTTTGGTCCGTCAGAAAGTCGAACACTTCGATGTGATCGCCATCCCCGTACAGTTCGCCGCGCGTGCCGAAGATGCGCGTCTTGCGGTCGGCGGCCTGGTTAAAGGCCGTCATGGTAAAGACGGCCGTCTGGCCGCCGGCAAACTGCATGCTGACTACCTGGTTATCCACCACGTCATTATCGCACTCATAGACACAGCGCCCGTAGGGACCGGTTTCCAGCGCGGCAGTGATCGTTTCAACCGTCGGTTCCGGGGCGACCACGTTCACCGGCCAGCCGGTGATGCCGCGCTCCAGGCGGCCCAGGTAGATCTTTTTGGCCGAGTAAGGGCAGTTCGGTTCGTAGTCGCAGTGCAGGCAGCGGGTGGCTTCTTTGGCCTCCGCCGGTTTTTCTTCTTTGCGGAAGTGAATGAGCGAGCCAAACGATGACAGCGACACACACTTCTCGCCGATGATGTAGCTAATCCAATCCAGGTCATGGCAAGACTTCGCCAGCAGCATAAACGACGATTCGGCCTCGTTGCGCCAGTTGCCGCGCACAAACGAGTGCGCCTGGTGCCAGTAACCCACCGGCTCAAGGTGTTGGATAGAAATGATCTTGCCCAACGCGCCCGAATCGACCACTTCTTTCAACGTTTGAGTGTAGCGGGTGTAGCGCATCACGTGGCAGACGGCGAACAATACCTTATTGGCTTTGGCGGCCTGCACGATCTTTTCGCACTCCGCCTCGGTGGGGGCCATGGGTTTTTCGAGCAAAATATGGTAGCCCAGGTTCGCAAAGGCGATGGCTGGCTCCACGTGCATGGCATCTTGCGTAGCAATAATCACCACGTCGGCCATGCGGGGGCGAGCGGCCAGGTCGCGCCAATCGGTAAAGACATTCTCCGCCGCCAGGCCGTGCATTTGCGTCATCTTATGGCGGTTATATTCGCGCGGTTCGGCCACGCCTACAATGCGCAGCCGGTCGGGGTGCGCCAGGGCAAAGGTCGAATAGCCCATGCCGCGCCCACCCGCGCCGGCAACTACTGCGGTAACTGGTTGTGAAGAGGGAGTCATAGGGGTTCCTGAAAAAAGGGTTAGTGGTAAGCTTCCTATCTAGACCAGTTCCAGATATTCCAGGCGAATCAGCTCAACTTCGATCCCTGGATTGGCCCGGATTTGTTCTGCCAACTGCTGCCTGAGACGGTTGCGCAGTTCCGGTTTTTGTTTCAGGTAATCTGGAACGGCGAGATCATACCCATAAGCGATTTTACAACAACCCAATGCAGCCGCCACTGGAATGGCGTCCGCAATTTCATGGATATTTTCGGTTGTGATGGTGAATTTATAGATGATCTTAAGGTCCGTTTGAAGCTCATTTTTCAACGTTACCAGCCGACGGATATTGCCTGTGACTCGCTGGAATTTAGAGCGGACATTAATGCGCTCGTGAATTTCCTGGGTGGCGGCGTTCACCGAAATGGCGATCCAGTCTGAACCGGTTACGATGTGATGGGCCCATTCATCGTTAATCAAAATGCCGTTTGAAATCAGGCTCACTTTTTTGTGGTTCTCTTGGGTCAGCCAGAGGAAAAATTCTTTGGCTGGCTTCATCGCCAACACTTCACCCCCCTGGAGCTCAATCTCATTGACTTTAAGCCAATCCACCTGCTGTTTGAGCAACTCGTTGGGGATGATGCGCCGGTCGGTATGATTCTGCCAGCACATGACACAGGCCAGGTTGCATAATTCCCCATGCAGAACGCGTACCGTATCTGGGTGGGTGGCTCGTGGTGGTCTCACCTGGCGGTTCTTGTCTTCCAGGCTGATTAAATCGCAGTTAAAAGAGCAGTACAGCGCCTTATTAAGAGAAAGCCAGCGTGCCAGTTTTAACCGCCAGCTCTTTTTCCAGATCGTCGTCATATCCTGTTTGTTCAGGTTACCGACTGCGAATGGTCGGCTGTAGCAGCAGTTGAAAACGTTGCCATATTGATCCACAAAGGCGCTGTCCCACAGATAATGGCAGTATGTGCCTTTGCGCCCAATCAAAATGTTGTAGAAAATGGCTCGCAGTTGCTTCAGAATAATTTGGAATTTCTTTTGTGCCTCTTGCTCAGTCATCTGTGACCGCCCTAAAAAAAGGCGCTTGATCAGTACAATCAACCAATATTGAATGCGGATAGAGATTTTCTTCATTCGCTGTTCTCCACGATCAAAAACCTGCATAGCTGTTCAGCCAGGTGATCTGGGGGGCGGGTTGCATCTTTTGACTCACCTGAACAATCGGTGACCTACTCTATAAGAAAGCGCCTTAGGAATTCAGGAGGTCAGGCACCATCTCTGATTATCGATTATACTTCGCCTGCCGTGCAGACGCATGATCTTTCGATTATGCTACAATCGCCCTATGGACTCAAGCGAACTTCCAACCATTTTTGACTGTGAGTGGTCGTTTACCGAGTTTTGTATAAATTGCAGGGCGCAGCCCGCAATTTATACAAAATTTGAAATACTACCCCGTGAGCAGGGCATGGAATGCGAGCCACCCGGCGTAGAACGCCAGGTCTGCGGGCCCGTGATCCACATCGTCAACCATGCAGAGCGCCTGGGTTTTATCCAGCACTCGCGATTGGATGAGACCACCGCAGACGCTCAGATCGAAGAACAGGTGGTCTCCCTGGGATACGAATTTGAGAAGTACGGCTTCGTGTGTCTCAGTTATTCGACTCCGTGTAATTGGAAAATCAACGGTTGAGGCGGTCCTCGCTTTTTACCCCACTGCAAGTGATCATCTTGGCCCTGTGTGGGCTGTTGGCCTGCGCGCTGGTCGGGATGGTCGCTTATGCCGCTGCTGCTGGCCCTGCGCGCCCGGCGGCGCTCCCGCTGGCTCCCACGCGGAGCGCGCGCCGCTCTATGCCGCCCGCCGCCACCCCGACCCCGGTTATTCCGCCCACCGCCCGCCCCACTCTGACGCCCCCCCAACCCGCGCCGCCGCCCGATGCCTGCCTGCCAGCCAATACCGAAATCCTTTTGGGGCAAGTGACGGCTGTGTTGGATGGCGAAAACATCCAGGTAGAGGTGTTGGATGGGCGGAGACTGACGATTGGGTACGCCGGTATCACGGTTTCCCCGGCGTTTACGGCCCAAAACAGTGCGTTGGTGGCCGGCCAGCAGATGATTATGGTTAAAGACGCCGCACTGGTGGATGAGCCAGGCCGTCTGCCGCGCTACGTAATGGCCGGGGACCGCTTTGTCAACTACGAGCTGCTCCGCCAGGGGTACGCGCGCGCAGCCGCCGGGCCAGAACTGGCCTGCGCTCAAGTCTTTCAGGCGGCTGAGGCCGGCGCGCGGGCGGCCCGGTTGGGGGTGTGGGCTCCAACGTCTATCCCCACCTTAACGTTTGTGCCAACTGTCGGCAGTATTCCAGGCGACCAGGCCAATTGTGATTGTTCGGTGCGCTGGACCTGCGCCGACTTTAACAGCCATGCGCGGGCGCAGGCCTGTTTTATCGCCTGTCAGGATTACAATTCCCGGCTGGACGAAGACCATGACGGCCTGGCCTGTGAAGAACTTCCATAGAGGTGTTGGAGATGAAAGAACGTTACCAGATTTTATTGACCAACGATGATGGCATCCGCTCGCCCGGTCTGTGGGCCGCGGCCGCCGCCCTGTCTGATTTGGGCTATGTGACAGTTGCCGCCCCCCGCGACCAGGTCTCGGCTGCTGGCCGCAGTATGCCGCGCACTTCTGATGGGCGCGTCGAACAAACCACCCTGAAGATTAACGGCCAGGATTGGCCGGTTTACGCGGTAGGCGGCGCGCCGGCCCAGGTAGTGCTGCATGCCATCTTAGAAGTAATGAAACGCCCCCCGGATCTGGTGGTTGCGGGCATTAATTACGGCGAGAACGTCGGCCACAGCGTGACTATCTCTGGGACGGTGGGAGCCGCGTTTGAGGGGGCCGCGATGGGCGTTCCATCTATGGCCGTCTCTTTACAACTATTGGGAACAGATTACATCACCTACACCGACCTGGATTTTTCGAGCGCGGCCTTTTTTACCCGGCTGTTTGCCGAAATGCTCCTTGCCAAACCTATGCCGCCCGATGTGGACGTGCTGAAGATCGAAGTTCCGCACGACGCTACCCCAAAAACCCCCTGGAGAGTCACCCGGCTGGCACGCCATCGCTACTACATCCCCAACGCCAAACGCCCCGGAACCTGGAATGAGCCGTTTTATATGGACGGCGTGCCAAATGTCCGGCGGGAAGAAGTCAGCCCAGACAGCGACATTTACGCCCTGCTGTTCGACCGGGTCGTATCCGTCACGCCGCTGAGCCTGGATATGACCTCGCGGGTGGATTTGGCTATGCTGGAGCAACTGCTCCAACGATGATTAAAGTCGTTTGATAAATCGCTCGATGCGGTCTAAAGCTTCTTCGAGTTTATCGTAGGCGGTGGCGTAAGAGCAGCGCACGAAGCCCTCGCCGCCTTTGCCAAAGGCCGACCCCGGCACGACGGCCACGCGCTCTTCCTGAAGCAGGCGGTTGGCAAAGGTTTCGTCATCCAACCCGGTCCCGCCAATGTAGGGGAAGGCGTAAAAAGCTCCGCGCGGTTCAAAGGTCTGCAAGCCAATGGTGTTCAGCCCGTTAACGATCAGCTTGCGGCGGCGGTCGTATTCGGCTACCATGGCCTGCACGTAAGGTTCGCCGCTTTGCAGGGCTACCAGGGCCGCTTTTTGAGCGGTGGTCGAGGAACACATTACCGAATACTGGTGGATGCGGGCCATGCCGCGCATGAGGTGTTCGGGGGCCGCGGCGTACCCGATGCGCCAGCCGGTCATGGCGTAATCCTTGGAGAAGCCGCCCAATAAGATGGTGCGCTCGCGCATCCCAGGCAGTGCCGGGAAGCATACGTGACTCGTCCCATACACCAGGCGGTCATAAATCTCGTCAGAAAGGACGATCAGGTCATGCGCTTCGGCGATGCGCGCAATTTCCAGCAGCGACTCGCGCGAGGCTACCGCGCCGGTTGGGTTGCTCGGGAAGCCCATGAGAATGGCCTTGGTGCGCGGGGTGATGGCCGCCCGAATCTCATCGGGGTCTACGTCAAAGTTGTTTTCTAAGCGGCAGGCCACTTCCACCGGAACGCCCCCCGCCAACAGCACCTCGGCCTGGTAAGATACAAAACAGGGCGTCAGTACGATCACCTCGTCGCCGGGTTCGAGCAAGGCCGTCGTCGCCAGGTAGAGGGCTTCAGACCCGCCGACTGTGATGGTAATCTCGCTTTGGGGGTTGTAATGCACATTGTAGAGCCGCTGTAAGTGTTCGGAGAGGGCCTGACGGAGTTCCAGGATACCCGCATTAGAAGTGTAATGGGTATCACCGTTTTGCAGTGAGCGAATCCCAGCCTGAAGGATAGGTTCGGGAGTAGTAAAGTCCGGCTCGCCAATCCCCAGCGAGATGACATCGTGCATGGTGGAAACGATATCAAAGAATTTGCGAATCCCAGAGGGTTTTAAATCGGCCACGCGTTGAGCAAGGTATGAATCGCGCATCGTTACTCCTTCAACCACAATTAAAAAGGTCAGACCGGGTTCAGCTCCCAGCCATCTTCACTTTCATCGTACAACAGTTCAAACCGGTGGCCGCCGCGGGTGCGCACCACAAAGCGCCGGCCGGTTGGGACGCGCTGCTCAACCTCAACCGTCTCAACTTCCAGGCGCTCCCCTGCCCACCAGAGCGCGGTAGGTCGCTGCGCATAGCTGTAACCCGCGTGACATTCCACTAACTCACGGCCCAAGATTGATCTCCCAGGTTCAGGCGCACAGACTGCCCGCGCAACTGTACGTAGCGCCCCAATAGCGAGCGTTCTAGGATCATTTGCTCGACGGTCGTGCCTTCTTCCAGAATCGAATTGCTGACAATCGCCTGTTTTAAAACGCAGTCTGGGCCAATCGAGACGTTCGGGCCGATCACCGACGCCTCAATTTCTGCGCTGGGGTGGATAAACACCGGCGGGATGATCGTCACTCCGGGGCGGCAAGCTGCTTCTTTGCAGTTATCGCGCCCGTGTTCCAGCAGATAGCGGTTGGCTTCCAGCACCGATTCGGGCGTGCCAGCGTCTAACCAGACCTCCACCTTGCGCGTGGTCATCACCGCGCCCCTTTCCAGCAAGATGTTTACGGCATCTGCCAGAAAGAACTCGTTTTTCAGCATCACCTGGCGCTTCATCTGCTCTTCGATGGCGCACAGCAGTTGTTCGGCGCTCCGAAAATAGTACGAGCCAACCACCACCAGATTGTTCTTCATATCCTGGGGCTTTTCGATCAGGCGCGTCACCCGGCCCTGTTCGTTTACTTCCACCACGCCAAAGCGGCGCGGGTCTGGCACGGGTTTCACCCAGGCAACGGCGTCAGCGGTTTCATTTTCCAGGAAGGAAAAATCCGTTTCAATCAACGTATCTGAAAAGACCATCAGCATCGGCCCGGTGAGGTGCTCGCGCGCCTGCCAGATCGCATCAGATTGGCCGCGCATTTCGGCCTGCAAAACGTAGTGCACTTTTTTATCAGGGTGATGCGTCTCCATATATTCTTTGACCTGCTCACCCTGCGGGCCAATGATGAAAATATATTCCACATCCATTGACTTCGGAACGCTTTGAAACTGCTCCAATACGTAATCCAGCACAGTCCTTCCGGCCAGTGAGACCAGCGGCTTAGGCTTGCTCCAGGTGTGCGGGCGCATGCGCGTGCCAAGCCCGGCCATCGGAACCGCGATTTTTAAGGTTTTCTTTTCCATTTCCCGTTTTCCTCCCTGTGATTTAGCTTTTGGACAGTAGTTCAAAACTTTTTCCTGTCATGCGAATCCTGTGAGGGGGGTACAGACCGCCATTCTCGATTGTATCACTTTCTCATCGAGAGGTTATACAGCCGACTTAAGGCTCAAGGATGCCGCTACAACTCTGCTAACGGCGGTTTACGCCGGTGCCAGTCGGTTGCCTGCTGGTAAGCGTAGGCGGCGCGCAGCAGGGCGGCTTCGCCAAAGTGCGGCCCCATCAACTGCATGCCCACCGGCAGCCCATTAGCGTCGAACCCGCAGGGGAAAGCCAGCCCAGGCACGCCCGCCAGGTTGGCCGGCAGAGTGAACACATCTTCCAGGTACATTGCCAGGGGGTCATCGCCGTGTTCACCCAGCCGGAAGGCCGTGCTGGGGGCTACCGGCGCGGCGATCATATCTACCTTCTCAAAAACCTGCTGAAAGTCGCGCCGGATGAGGGTGCGCACCTTCTGCGCCTGGCCGTAGTAGGCATCATAGTAGCCAGCAGAAAGCGCGTAGGTTCCCAGCATGATGCGGCGTTTGACTTCCTGACCGAACCCTGCCCCACGCGACCGGTAAAACACCTCCCACATCGTTTCTGCCGGCTCGCGGCGGCCAAAACGTATGCCATCATAGCGCGCCAGGTTGGCCGAAGCCTCGGCGGGGGCAATCAGGTAATAAACCGGTAGGGCGTATTCGGTGTGCGGCAGGCTGACGGGGCAAATTTCGGCCCCCAACCCTTCCATCACGCGGATCGCGGCTTTTACCGCGCCTTCAACCGCCGGGTTGATCCCGGCGACAAAATATTCTTCCGGCACGCCCACCCTCACCCCTTGCAGGCTGCTGTCGTGGCGCAGGTTGATCTCTGGCACAGGGACCGGCATACTGGTCGAGTCTCGCGGGTCGTGACCGGCCAAGTGTGCGAACAGCAGCGCCACATCTTCTACCGTTTGCGCCAGAGGGCCGACGGCATCCAGCGAAGAGCCATAAGCCACCAGCCCGTAGCGCGACACCCGGCCATAGGTAGGCTTGAGTCCGGTGATGCCGCAAAACGAGGCCGGCTGGCGCACGCTGCCGCCGGTATCACTGCCCAGAGCCGCCGGGACCAACCGCGCGGCAACCGCCGCCGCACTGCCCCCGCTGGACCCCCCCGGAACGCGGTTGAGGTCCCAGGGGTTGGCGGTGGGCCCATAGGCCGAGTTTTCGGTAGACGACCCCATGGCAAATTCGTCGGTATTAGTTTTGCCGACCACCACCACGCCCGCATCTAACAGGCGCTGGACGGCGGTCGCCGTATAGGGTGGGATGAAATTATCTAAAATGCGCGAGCCGCAGGTACAGCGCACCCCTGCCAGGGTGAGAACGTCTTTCACCGCGATCGGCAGGCCCAGCAGGGCAGGCGGCGCTTCGCCTGTGCCTGCGCGCCGCCATTCTTGCCAGCGGCGGTCGGCGGCATCGGCCTGGGCCAGTGCCAGTTCAGGCGTGGGGGTGATAAAAGCGTGCAGTTGAGGCTCCAGGCGGGCCATGCGTTCCAGCGCGGCCTGGGTGATCTCGCGGCTCGAGACTTCGCCGCGCCGCAGTGCGGCCATGATAGCTGTAACGGTAAATTCTTCCCAAAAAAGCATCGCGCTCACTCTAAAACGGGCGGGACCCGGAACTGATCTTGTTCAGCGGCAGGGGCGTTACGTAACGCTTCTTCAATTGTCAACCCCGGCTCCGGTATATCTGGCCGGAGCGCGGCGCGTTGAGCGAGGACGGTCGAGGTCGGGGGGATCTGGCTGGTGTCCAATTCTTGCAGACGGGCGGCATATTCCAGGATAGCCGATAGCTGCTGGCGGTAGCGGTCCTTTTCCTCTGCGCTCAGTTCCAGGCGCGCCAGTTCGGCAATATGTTCAACTTCTTCACGGGTCAGGCTCATGGGGCCAATTATACCCGTAAATCGAAGGGCAAAAAATTATTTCCAGGGGTATGTGTACCAGCGCAGGTAATCTTCAACATGCGCCGACCAGTAAGCCTCGTCATGCGCGCCTTCAAACACGTAATACTCATGCGGAACGCGCAGGCGCATCAGCAGGGCCTCAAACTCTCTTTCGATGGCTTCGTACCAATCCAGCCGCCCGTTATCCAGATAAATGCGCGGCAGTTGATCGCGTGGGATTTCCTCTAACCATTCTGGCAGGCGGTAGGGATCGTTCAGAAACACCGGGGCGCTGTGCGCGCCGATGGCGCCAAACAACTGCCAGCGTGTAAATCCCATATGAATGGCCCAGCCGCCCCCACGCGAAAGCCCGCCAATGGCCCGGCAGGTGCGCTCGGCGCAGGTGCGGTAGTGCTGGTCAATCCAGGGGACCAGTTGATCGGCGAGGGTGTAGCCGAACATGGTTTCAAATGGGTCGGGCAGGGTTTCCTGCTCCAGCGGCATGACGATCAGAAAAGGCGCGGCTTCGCCAGAGGCGATCAGCCGGTCGGCGGTTTCGTCAATGCCCAAACGGTCCCACTGGTCATCGCCGAAAGTCTGGCCGTGGATGATATATAGGGCCGGGTAGTTCCCGTTGGGACGTTCGGCGTAGCAGGGTGGGGTATAGATGCGGAAGGTCAGCGGTGGGGCGTCATCCGCCGGGCCGGCCTCGAAGCGTTCTACCTTGCCCTGAGTTTCAGAACAGATAAACGGCGTAATAGTGGGGGTGGCCGTGGGCGGGGGGGTTAAAGTGGGCTCTGGCGTGAAGGCGGGCGCAAAGGTGGGCGGCGGCGTGGAGGTTGGCGGCTGGGGCAGGGCCGCCTCTACTCGCGCCGGGGCGGCCGCTGGTGGGGTGGGCGCAGATGCGGCCGTCTTCTGGTTCAACGCCAAAGCGTCTGGCCCCTGACAGCCCGCTGCCAGGAGAAGCCAGAGGATCAAGCCAACCGCCGCCATCCTTGCGTTTCTCACGTTTTCCGATTATACTCGTGAAAACGATGAGGTCTCGATTCTCTATCCATTAGGGGGCAAATTCTCTAATGGATCAAAAAAGATGAAAGCATCATCTTGAACTTCGGGGTGTAGCGCAGTTGGCAGCGCGCTGCGTTTGGGACGCAGAAGTCGGCGGTTCAAGTCCGCCCACCCCGACTATTGCTTGAAGATTGTCTTCTCAAAACCCTTGTGCATGGATTAAATCACAGGCTATGACAGCAAAAAACTATGATGGGGTAGTCGAAGCCGTGCGTTATACGCCGGATGGTAAGGTTAAGCTGGCGCGGGTATATCTGCGGCGCGGTCCTACCTGGAGCGATGTCCTGTTGATGACGCGCGATGACCTGATCGCCGCGCTGAAAAGCGGCAAGCGGATGATGACCGGCAAGCGCGTAGAATACCTGGCCGGTACGTTTGAGGTTTCCAAACCAATTGAACTGCAAGAGAAAGATGGGCGGGTAACGCTCTACGTTTCGCAGCCATCTGATAACGGGCGCGATCATTTGGAGGGCGTCCCGCTCTTTTAGCCGCTAGGCGCGATGTCTCGGCGATACGACCCTGATGAAATTCCCGCGTTTCCTGACCTGCGCTTTGAAAGCGGGTTATGGGACGCGGGTTTTGCGTCTCTAGCGGGGATAGATGAAGCCGGGCGCGGAGCCTGGGCCGGGCCGGTGGCCGCGGGGGCGGTGATCCTGCCGCGCGATGAACGTCTGGCGGAGCGTCTGCGCGGCGTGCGCGACTCGAAGCAAATGCTCCCCTCTCAGCGCGCCTTCTGGGCCGAAGAAATCCGCGCAGTGGCTCTGGGGTGGGGCGTGGGGTTCGCTTCCAGCCAAGAGATTGATCAGTTGGGCATTCTCCCCGCCACCCGGCTGGCGATGGAGCGCGCCCTGGCGGAACTGGCCTGCCCACCCGACTATTTGCTCATTGATGCACTGCCCCTGCCAGAAGTGGCGCTTCCCCAAACGATTCTAATCAAGGGCGATGCCCGCTCGCTCAGCATTGCGGCGGCCTCAGTGCTGGCAAAAACCGCCCGCGACCGTGTCATGGTGGAGTTGGATCGCGCCTTCCCAGGTTATGGTCTGGCCGCCCATAAAGGGTATGGCGTGGCCGCTCATGCCGCCGCCCTGGCGCGTCTGGGCGCCTGCCCCATTCACCGCGCCAGTTTTGCTCCCATCCGCGCGGCTGCCAAAGTGGTCAGGTAATTCAACGTCCGTTCGATACCGTGAACGAACCGGGGACGAAATGAAAGCAGGGGTGGGTTTCTCCACTCCCTGCTTTCGCTTATTTAAGGGTTCACCAATTGTGGAAAAGCGTTTACGCCGCCGCGCGGCGGTCTCTGGCGCGCAGATAAATTTTCGTGATCTCTTCAGCCGTTGCCGGGATGAGCGCCAGACCCAGCACAAACAGCCATTCGTTCAGATTCAGCGAGTGGGTATTAAAGATGGGCTGGAAGAAGGGCACGTTAACCACAACCATCAGCAGGAACAGCGACATACCCACCGCATACTGCATATACTTGTTGCTGAACACGCCCAATTGGAAGATTGACGCGCGTTCTGAGCGCACCGTGTAAGCGCGGAACAGCTCGCACAGCGAGAGGGTGACAAAGGCCATAGTTTCGGCGGTGTAGGCATCTACACCGCGCCAATCGTGCTGGAGCAGATACATCACCGGGTTCACCCCCGCAGGGATCGTTTCGCCCAGATGCCAGATCAGGCCCATGATAAACGCACCCAGGGTCGCGCCGGTCTGTGCGAAAGTTTGTATCAGGATGCCCAGGCGCATCGAATCATTGATGATCGGCTCGCGCTTAGGCCGGGGCGGGCGCTGCATCACATCGGGATCGCCCTTTTCCATTGCCAGCGCCAGGGCCGGAGCCCCATCGGTCAGCAGATTCAGCCACAGCAGTTGGATAGCCGTCAGCGGGGTTGGCAGGCCTGCCAGGGTCGCCAGGAAGATTATCATAATCTCGGCCACGTTGGACGAGAGCAGGAAGAACACAAACTTACGGATGTTGGCGTAGATGATGCGGCCCTGCTCTACCGCCGCAACGATGCTGGCGTAGTTGTCGTCCGTCAGCACCATATCGGCGGTTTCTTTGGCAACATCAGTTCCGGTAATACCCATTGCCACGCCGATATCGGAGCGTTTGATGGCCGGGGCATCGTTGACCCCATCACCTGTCATGGCGACGACTTCATCATTAGCGCGCAGAGCATCCACAATGCGCATTTTGTGTTCTGGTGAAACGCGGGCGAATACGTCGGTGTGCTGCACCTCGCGCGTCAGGGTGTCGTCATCCATCTCGTTGAGGTCCGCGCCGGTTAGCACCCGGTGGCCGGGCTGAAGGAGCGCAATGCTTTCCGCGATGGCGCGGGCCGTGTTGGGGTAATCGCCGGTGATCATCACCGTGCGGATGCCCGCGCGGCGCGCCCGCTCTAATGCCGGCCGCACTTCGGGGCGGGCCGGGTCAATCATGCCGATCAGACCCACAAAGGTCAGGTCCTTTTCTAATTCTTCACTGCGAATCTCCGAAGGCATGACCGGAACCACCCGGTAGGCCAGGCCAAGGACGCGCAGGGCTTCGCGCGTCATCGCATCGTTGGCTTCTAGAACGCGCTTGCGCATTTCCTCGGTCAGTGGGACCTGCCGGTCGTCAATAGTCTGATAGTGAGTACACAGGCGCAAGACCACGTCCGGTGCGCCTTTTACAGCGATGGCGTACCACTCGCGCCGCGAGTCGTCCTGGAAGGGTGAGACGTCCTCGGCCCGGGGCGCGTCAATGGAGTGGATCGTAACCATGCGCTTGCGGGCCGAATCAAACGGGATCTCTTGCGCGCGCGGGTAAGCGCCGGTCAGGTTTTGCTGGAGGATGCCGGCCTTGGCCGCCGCCACCAGGATCGAGCCTTCGGTTGGGTCTCCGACCAACCGGTACGCGGTTTTGCCGTTGTCGCCGCTTTGTTCCAGCACAGCGTCATTGTTCAGAACGCCCACCCATAGGGCAGTTTCGAAGCCGGGGTAATCTTTCAGGTTAATGGTCTGCCCTTTAACGCGGAACTCGCCCACCGGTTCGTAGCCGCTGCCAGTCACTTCGCTCATCACGCCGTCCACCCACAGGCGCGTGACGGTCATGGCATTTTGGGTGAGCGTGCCGGTCTTGTCCGAGCAGATGGTGGTAGCTGAACCCAGGGTCTCAACGGAAGCCAGCCGCCGGATGAGGGCATGGCGGCGGATCATCTCGCGCATCCCCAACGCCAGGCTGATGGTGACAACCGCCGGCAGGCCCTCAGGTACGGCGGCAATCGCCAGGCTCACGGCGATCATAAAGGATTCCACCACGGCGGCCTGCGTTTCGGCGGTGAATCCGGTGGTAAAGATACCCGTCCGCGCCAGGCCCACCAGGAACACCACGCCGCAGATTGCCAGCGCGCCCCAGCCCAAGAGCTTGCCCAACTGCTCCAGCCGCTGCTGCAAAGGCGTTTCTTCTTCTTCTACATTTTGGAGCATGTTGGCGATCAGCCCCAACTGCGTGTGCATCCCGGTGGCGACGACAATGCCGCGCCCGCGCCCGTAAGATACGACCGTCCCCATAAAGGCCGTATTTTTGCGATCACCCAGCGAAGCATTCTCGTTCAGTACCGCCGCCGCGTTCTTCTGCACCGGCACCGATTCGCCGGTCAGCGCGGCTTCTTCTACGCGCAGGTTCACCGCTTCGGTCAGGCGAATGTCGGCAGGGACGAAATTGCCCGCTTCGAGGAAAACGATGTCGCCGGGGACGAGTTCCGCCGCCGGAATCGTAACCCGGCGGCCATCGCGCAGCACCTGGGCCTCGGGCGAGGCCAGCTTCTTCAATGCCGCCAGTGCCTCTTCGGCGCGGCTTTCCTGCACCACGCCCAAAACGGCGTTCAGTACGACGATCAACAGAATGGCTCCGGCTTCGACCCAATCCCCTAACAGCGCCGAGATCACCGACGCCACAATCAGCAGGATCACGACGAAGTTATTGAGCTGTTCGATAACCAGCTGAAGGAAGGTGGGGCGGGGCTTTTCGGCAAGCTCGTTGCGCCCATACTTTTCCAGGCGGCGGGCGGCCTCTGGCGTGCTCAGCCCTTCATGCGATTGTGTCTCCAGGCTTTTGAGGACCTCGTCAGAACTCATCGCGTGCCAGGAGAACGATACGTCTGCGCCGGGCTGAACGGTTGGTTTGGTGAAATCTTTCTGCATGTAGTCTCCACGCGCAAGGCCAGGCAGAAAGGTCAGAGTGTGACAATTCTGGTGGGCCTGTAGAATGAAATGAAATCCCTTCTTTTTAACATGGAATTTGGAAATCTGTCAACCTACGCTTTCTGAAAACCAGATATAACTGTTTGACACAGGCCGCTTGACAAATGATGAAGAAAAAGGAGCATTTCGATGGAAAGCCAGGAAAAATCGCCGCCTTCAGACCGGTCGGGTGGGTGGAGACCTATCCTTCGACGGTATCGGTGGCTCCTGCTCGCGCTGATGTTGGTTGTGGTAGCAGGAAGGGTAGCCTATGGAGTCTATACCAGCAAGTATCTGCCTTATGAGACCATTTTGATCGCTCCAGGGACGGACGAGTATGAAAAAAGGGAACCCATGCTGATGATAACCACCCGGGCAGAGGAGCTTCCACAGTTGGAAAGCAATGTGTGGAAAGGAATTCATCAAGAGTTGGACCGGGTAGACTTCGAGGATTACTTTCTCATCACCGTGTCTCAAGGATACCGAGATACACTTGGCTTTGGGGTTGAAATCCAGAACCTCACCCTTTCCGAGAGAGAAATCACCGTCAATACGCACTTCGTTACCCCAGTACCGGGAAGAGGTTTACAAGCAGCAGTGTGTTCTCCACATCATATTGTCAAGGTGCGGAAAGGCAACCTACAAGGCACGTACCGGGAGGTGTTACGGGGCGATGGGCAGTATCTACTGGAAGAAAGCGTAACGTTGCCGTAGAACCCAGAGGCAGGTAAATGCTCTTTTCAAGAAATGTTTGTCAGTGAAAGGAAGAGAGGAAAATGTTTCCATCCCGGCGAACGGGATTTTTTTATTGAGACTGACTGATGAATTGTTAGCATCGGCGCTCAAGCCCTTCCGTTTCCATCCCGGCGAACGGGATTTTTTTATTGAGACACCAAGATTGTCGCGGCGACCAACGCACCCGACGAGCAGAGTTTCCATCCCGGCGAACGGGATTTTTTTATTGAGACCTCTTCCGCCTTGCCCTCGAAGATGAGCCAATGTCCTGTTTCCATCCCGGCGAACGGGATTTTTTTATTGAGACCTGACTGGCACCCCCATGGCTTCGACCTGGGACAAAGGTTTCCATCCCGGCGAACGGGATTTTTTTATTGAGACAACGGGTCGAAGTTGTACACTGACAACGACCAGCCTTACGTTTCCATCCCGGCGAACGGGATTTTTTTATTGAGACTGCCACAGGTTGCCTTTTTGCAGTGTCTTTGATAAATTATACTGCAAACTGTGGGGGAATGTGGCAGAAATCGGCCTTTTTTCCCAGCGGTGGCCTGACTGCGACAATCTTCCGATACGTTTTTTTT
>Ga0101944_10003682_pt1 | contig 20706 bp, 19 predicted proteins | sample DewCreD2012metaG_FD_75245 | JGI IMG/M metagenome (GOLD analysis project Ga0101944, IMG submission 75245) | Hot spring sediment bacterial and archeal communities from British Columbia, Canada, to study Microbial Dark Matter (Phase II) - Dewar... ... | reverse complement strand
AATGCCAGCAGAAAGAAGCCGGTTGCCACCAGCACCACCGCCGCGCCAGAAGCGATATTGGCGTAATAACTGAAATACAAACCGATAATGCTTGAGACCGCCCCGAAAAAGGCTGCCAGCCCCATCATAACTGTCAGACGGCGTGTCAGCAGGTAGGCTGTTGCCGCCGGTGTGACCAGCATGGCCGCCACCAGGGCCACTCCCACGGTGGAAAGCGAGATCACAATGGTCACAGCCAGCATCAAGAAAAGCCCGGTCCGCAGCCGATGCACGCCTAGCCCCAGTGTCTTCCCCAAGACGGGATCGAAAGAGACGACCAGCAACCGCTTGTACAGTAGTAGGACGCCGAGCAGGACACCCGCAGTCAACCCCCCGCTTATCCACAGGTCGGAGACACTCACCCCCAACACGTTGCCGAAAAGGATATGGGTGAGGTCCGCCGAGTAGGAACGCATGGTGCTGATCAGCACCACTCCCAGGGCCAGAGCGGCGGCGAAGAAGATGCCGATGGCCGTGTCTTCACGGATAGTTCCGGCTTTGGACAGCAGACTGATACCGACGGCGACCAAGAGACCGGCGACCAGCGCCCCGGCCAGGAGGTTCACCCCCAAGAGGTAGGCAGCCGCTACCCCGGGCAGGATAGCGTGAGCTAAGGCGTCACCCAAGAAAGCCATGGACCGCAACACGATGTAGCAGCCGACCACCGCGCACACTACCCCCACCAGTATCGAGGCCACCAAGGCTCGCTGCATGAAACCGTATGTGAAAGGCTCCACCAGCCAGTCGATCATGGCTCGCCCTCTCTGTCATGCCCACCCTGGCAACACTGATCGACCACTATCACCTTGCCGTTCACTACCACCATCTGGCCACCGAAAGCCTGCTGCAGATGCTGTTCGGTGAACACGTGCTCGGGTGCCCCGGCTGCGATCAGTCGGCGGTTGAGCAATATGACCTGGTCGAACCGCTGGGCCGCCAGGTCGAGGTCATGGGTGGAGACCAAGACGGTCACCTCCGGCGAGCGCAGTCCCTGCAACAGGTCGAGCGTGGCCTCACGGGTCGCCATGTCTACGCCGGTGAAGGGCTCATCCAGCAGGAGGATGTGGGGCTGCTGCGCTAAGGCCCGAGCGAGAAACACCCGTTGCTGTTGTCCTCCTGAGAGTTCACCTATCGGTCGGGTGGCCAGACCCGTCACTTCCAACCGGTCAAGACTCTCGGCAATGATCCGCCGGTCCGTGCTGGTCAGACGGCGCAGCCAACGGCCCGGGCCATACCTACCCATCGCCACCACATCGTACACGGTCACCGGAAAGCGCCAATCCACCTCCTCGCGCTGCGGAACGTAGGCGACCGGCTCCCTCGACTGCCCTACGGGACGACCGTGGATCAAGATCTCTCCCCGGGCGAGCGGTAGGAGGCCGACCATGGCTTTGAAAAGGGTCGACTTCCCCGCCCCGTTAGGTCCCACTACCGCGACCTGGCCGCCATGGGGGACGCGGACTGAGACACCGTCCAGCGCCGGCCGCGATCCGTAGGCCACGGTCACTTCCCGCAGTTCCAGCAAATCAGGCATGGGTCCACCGCCTTGTCACCTGAGAGCCGCGACGATCCGTTCGACGTTCCACTGCATCATCTCGAGGTAAGAGGGCGTCTCTTCGCTCAGCGAATGCACATGCAGGTCGGTGACCACTTGAACCCCCGTCTCCCGGGCCACTTGCTGGGCCAGATTTTCGGGACTACCCGCCTCCAGGAAGACGGCTTTGGCCCCTGTGTTCTTGATGGCCGTCACCAAAGTCGCCAGTCTCTCAGCGGACGGTGCCCCTTCTGTACTCTGACCCGGCAGCAGGGTGCCGACCACCCGGAAGCCGTAGCGCGCCGCGAACCGGCCCAAACTCTCGTGCTCGGTGACCAGTAGGCGATTTCCTTCCGGGATGAGCGCGACCTGCTCTCTTATCCAGGCGTCGAGGTCCTCCAAGCGGCGTATGTACTCCTCGGCATTCACCTTCAGCTGCGTTTCAGCGCTCGGCAGAACGCCAGCCAGACCGGTCTTGATATTGCTGACGTAGCCGACGACCGCCAGCGGGTCGAGCCATAGGTGAGGGTCCGTCTCGACAGCCAGGAGCCCTGCGGACACGTCCACTACGGGAGTGCCCCGCTTCACGGCCGCCTGCAGGAGTTCAGCCAGACCGGGCTCGAGACCCATGTAGGTCAAGACCAGCATGTCGGCCTCGGCGATGACAGCAGCATCCCGCGGACTCGGCTCAAACGCGTGGGGATCGACCCCCTCCGGCACGACCGAGATCACCTCGAACAAGTCGCCGGCCACGTTGCGTACGATATCCGCCAGAAACGTGGTGTCCACGACCACCCGCGGGGGCTCTTCTACACTCGGGGCGGAGCTCCCCGGTTTCCCGCCGCAACCGCCAGACACCAGGCTCAATAGGAGCAGCCCAGCCAAGATGACCGTAAACGGTCTTTGTCGCCGACCACCATTCACGAGCGCTTCTCCCTCGCTCTCGACCCGAGCCTAAAACAAGCGTGAGTGATTATCTTAGCCTCTCGCTGGGTAAAGGGGGCGAAGGCGCCCTCCGCCGCCGGGGGGCGCCTTCCATGCAACACGGGAAAGGAAGGATGCGAATGTTCTGTGACCAGTGCGAGCAGACGGCGAAGTCGGTGGCCTGCACAACGCGAGGGACGTGTGGAAAATCAGCCGAGGTGTCAGCCCTCCAAGATGCGCTTATCTACGCCTTGAAAGGTCTGGCCCTGGTGGCGGAACGGGCTCAACAAGAAGGCCTGTTCCCCGAGGATATCTATCCTTTCCTCGCGAAAGGCCTTTTCACCACGGTGACCAACGTGAACTTCGACCCAGAAGCCCTCACTGAGTGGGTCCACGAGACCGTGAGTCGCCGGGAGGAGCTCAAGAGCGAACTGGCCCGCAACAAGCCCGAAGTGGCTTTCGTTGAGGGTCCAGCTACCTTCGTCCCTGCCGTCACACCCTCAGCACTGGTCCGACAGGGCCGCAAGCACGATCTGAACGTGGAGGCCTCGCCCGACGAGAACATCCGGTCGCTACAGCACACCGTACTCTACGGGCTGCGCGGGATGGCTGCCTACGTCTATCATGCCGCCGAGCTGGGCTACCGGGAGCCTGAGGTCGACCAGTACCTGGTGGAGGCGCTATGCGACCTCGCTCGCTACACAGAGGGAGACCTAGGGGCCTGGGTCGGCAAAGCACTTCGTCTGGGTGAGATGAATCTCAAGACGATGGAGCTGCTCGACCGGGCCCATCGGGAGACTTTTGGAACACCGGAACCAACAGATGTGCCGTTGGGCGCCAAGGCCGGGAAGTGCATCTTGGTCTCCGGCCATGATCTACTCGATTTGCAGGCTCTTCTCGAGCAGACGGCCGGCAAAGGCATCACCGTGTACACCCATGGCGAGATGCTTCCCGCGCACGCCTATCCGAGGCTCAAGGCCTATCCGCATCTCTACGGCAACTACGGGTCGGCCTGGCAAGAACAGAAGAAAGAGTTCGCGCAGTTCCCGGGGGCCATCCTTATGACCACCAACTGCCTCCAGCCTCCACAGGAATCGTATTCGGCCAATGTCTTCACTACCGCGGCTGTGGGCTGGCCGGGCCTGACTCATATCGGAGGCCGCGACTTCGCGCCCGTCATAGAGCGAGCGCTGGCGTTACCAGGTTTTCCCGAAGACGTGCCTGGCAAGTCGGTCAAAGTCGGCTTCATGCACGAAGCTGTCCTGGCTAATGCCGAGCGTATCGTTCAGCTAGTGAAAGAAGGCCGGATCAGACATTTCTTCCTAGTGGGGGGCTGCGATGGCGCCCGGCCGGGTCGTAATTACTACACGAAGTTCGTGGAGCAGGCCCCTTCTGACACGGTCATACTCACCTTGGCCTGTGGCAAGTACCGTTTCTTCGACAAGGAACTGGGGAGCATAGACGGTATTCCGCGTCTGCTGGACATGGGCCAGTGCAACGACGCCTACTCGGCCATCCGAGTGGCCCTAGCTCTGGCTGAGGCTTTCCAGGTAGGTGTGAACGAGCTACCTCTCCATTTAGTGCTGTCCTGGTACGAGCAGAAGGCTGTGGCCATCTTCCTGACTCTGCTCCATCTGGGTATCAAGAACATGAGACTGGGCCCGACTCTGCCGGCCTTCCTTACGCCCGCAGTCGCGCAGTACATCGTCGAGAACTACGGGCTGCGGCCCATAACCACTCCGGAGGAAGACCTGACCGCGATGCTGAACTAGCGCGACACCCCTTGGTCTGTCGCCACTCGGCCCCGGCCGCGGCTTAGCCGCGGCCGGGGCCTCGGTCGCACGGCTCACATGACTATCTTGTTCAAGGGATACTCGACGATGCCCTGCGCCCCCGCCTCCTTCAGCCGCGGGATGATGATGCGCACGGTCGACTCGTCGATGATGGTGTTGACCGCTAACCACTCCTCGTCGCTTAGGGCCGACACCGTGGGTTTGAGCAGGGCAGGTAGCGCCTCCAAGACTCTGGGCAGATCGACTCGCCGGACGTTCAACATCAGCCCAACCTTACCCAAGGCGGCGATGGCACCCTGGAGTAGCATGCTGATGTCCTCGATCTTCTTACGCTTCTCCGGGTCTTGCCAGGCCTCATGGTTGGCGATGAGCTGGGTGTTGGACTCTAGGACCGTCTCGATGATGCGGAGCTTGTTCGCCCGCAGCGAGCTGCCGGTCTCGGTCACCTCCACTATGGCGTCCGCCAGGTCTGGCGGTTTGACCTCGGTCGCGCCCCAGCTGAACTCGACCTTCGCCTCCACCCCCTTCTCCGCCAAGTACCGTTTCGTGGTGGCGACCAGCTCCGTGGCAATGATCTTCCCCTGCAGGTCATGGACCGAACGGTAGGGGGACACTTCGGGCACGGCCAGCACCCAACGGACCTTGCCGAAACTCTGCTTGGCGTACACCAAGTCGCACACCGGGTGCACAGACGCCCCGCTCTCTTGCACCCAGTCCAGCCCTGTGATGCCGGCGTCGAGGACCCCGTTCTCGACGTAACGGGCCATCTCTTGGGCCCGGATGAGCACACACTGCAGTTCGGGATCATCGACCGCCGGGTAGTAGGACCGGCTCGAAGTCGTGATGTTGAAACCGGCACGGCGGAACAGGTCGATAGTGGCGTTCTCCAAGCTGCCCTTGGGGATTCCCAACTTGAGGATCATCTGCGGCTCTCTCCGATCTGCTGAGTGCGGCCAAGACAGCTCCGGGTGGCATTGCTCTGCCGTTCCCGGCGCCCGGGATTATAACCTCCCTTCGCTTCGCACGCGCACTAGCCGCGACTACTCGCGCTCCCAACTCCGCGACATCCGCCACCTAGAAGGTTGATAGCTCGCGCTCATTGGGCGATGATGGTACCTCGTCATGACCGACCCCCTCCCCACTACCAGCGCCGAGAATCCGTCCGGCCCCGCGCCGGGACACTCTCCTGTCAGCACCACATTGGAAACCCGCCGCGTGCTGCGGACCTGGTGGCCACTGGCCGCCAGCTGGGTGTTGATGGGCCTCGAGGGGCCGGCCGTGAGCGCCGTGGTATCTCGCTTGGCAGACCCCAAGATCAATCTCGCAGCCTGGGGCGGTGTCGTCTTCCCGCTGGCTCTTATGGTCGAAGCCCCCATCATCATGATGCTGGCAGCTTCGACGGCCCTGTGCCGGGATTGGCCCTCTTATGTCAAGTTGAGGCGGTTCATGACCTACCTGGGGGCGGCGCTCACCGCCACCCATCTGTTGATCGCAGCCACCCCGCTCTACTACGTGGTCACTCGCCAAATCATAGGAGTCCCCGAGGCCATCATTGAACCAGCCCGCTGGGGCCTGCTCATCATGACCCCTTGGACGTGGTCCATCGCTTATCGACGCTTCCAGCAGGGGGTGCTCATCCGGTTCGGAGGCTCGTTGAAGGTAGGACTAGGCACTGCGGTCCGCTTCGCCGCCGACGCCTTGGTGCTCGCCCTGGGCTACGCGCTAGGCAAGGTGCCCGGCATAGTAGTAGCTGCCTGCACTATGAGTGCCGGTGTCATGGTGGAAGCGAGTTACGCCCGCGTCGCGGTCCGCCGCACGCTGCGCGAGAAGCTGAGATCCGCCCCGCCGTCTGGCCGAACCCTGACCACCCGGGCCATGCTCGCCTTCTACCTGCCTCTGTCACTGACCCAAGTGCTGATGTTGGTGGTGAACCCTATCGCCAGTGCCGCCATGAGCCGGATGCCGCTCGCCCTCGAGTCGCTCGCCGCCTGGCCGGTGGCGGCCGCCATCAATTACATCACTCGAGGGGCCGGCGGAGCCTTCAACGAGGTGGTGGTAGCGCTCGTGGAGGAACCGCGCTCCACCCGTGTCCTTCGCCGCTTCGGAGCGGCCATCGCCGCTGGCTCGACGGTCTTCCTGGCCCTACTGCTTGTGCCCCCCGTATCCAACGCGATTTTCGCCGGTCTACTCGACCTGGCTGACCCGCTGCCCACTCTGATATGGCACAGCATGTTCATCTTGTTGCCGATGCCCGCGCTAGCGGTCGCTCAGAGTTATTTCCAAGGCGTCATATTGCACGGCCAGCGCACACGCAGTGTCACCGAGTCCGTAGCCTTGTCGTTGGTGGTCATCAGCCTGGCCCTCCTGGGCGGGGTACTTCGGGGCCGGCTGACCGGTCTCTACGTAGCCATCGGCGCCTTGGTGTTGGGCGACGGGCTGCGGACGGTGTGGCTCTGGGCCCGCAGTTTCCAAATACGCGGCCGGCTGCGAGAGCGGGACCAGCAGTCCTCCCTAGCGCGACCGGCCTAGTGCGACCGGCACCTTAGCGCGCCCGCTCCTCCACCACTCGCTTGCGGATGTAGGGCACCAAGCCACCGGCGTCCACTATGGCCTGCCTGGCTGGTGGCAGGGGCACCACTCTAAACCGCTTGTCTTGCGTCTTGTTGACGATCTCCGTCTGACCGATATCGAGCTCGTCGCCCTCTGCGGCCTCGATGTCCGGGCAGATGACCAGGCGCAGCCCTACATTCACTGCGTTCTGGAGAAATATGCGCGAGTAGCTACGCGCCACCACGACCAGGTCCCAACCTTTGAGCGCAGAAGCGGCCTGTTCTCGAGAAGAACCGGTCCCGAAATTCCGACCCGCCACCACCACACTTCCCGGAGCCACCAGCCCTTCCTTCAGCCGACGGTTGAAATCGCCCACGTCAGCGAAGCAGTACTGCGGCGTTTCCGTGGGCAGCACGGTGGCCATGAAACGGCCGGGGTAGATGGTGTCGGTGGAGACGTCATCGCCAAGGCGCAATACAACCTGGGCCATGGTCACAGCCCTCCCTTCCGCGGGTCGGTGATCTCTCCGCGCACTGCACTCACCGCCGCCGTCGCCGGGGAGCACAGGTAGACCGAGGCGTTCGGATTGCCCATGCGACCTTTGAAATTGCGGTTGGTGGTGGCAAGGGCCACTTCGCCATCACCCAGGGCCCCCTGATGCACCCCCAGGCAACAACCGCAGCCCGGGTTCATGATGACCGCACCTGCTTCTACCAGGTCAGCAAGCACCCCCCGGCGCATGGCCTCTTTATAGATGCGCCAGGAGGCGGGGAACACGAGCATCCTTGTACCCCGCGCAATCCGGCGGCCGCGGAGCACCCGAGCCGCAGTCTCCAGGTCATCCAGCCGGCCGTTGGTACAGGAGCCAATGACCACCTGGTCCACTCTCACCCCCTCCACCTCTTGGACGGGGACGACATTGTCGACGGTGTGGGGCCTGGCCACTTGGGGTTCCAACCGGCTGACGTCGATCTCTATCACTTCTTCGTACACAGCGTCGGGATCGGGGACCACCGCCGTCACCGGCCCCCGGTAGCCCGCCTCCTCGCGCAAGTACCGTGCCGTCTCCTCGTCGGCCGGTACGATCCCACAGGTCGCCCCCGCCTCCACGGTCATGTTGCAGAGAGTCAGCCTGCTCGAAACCGGGAGGTTCTTCACCGCCCGCCCGTGGAACTCGATGACACGGAAGTTCGCCCCTTCGGCTGACAGCATCCCCACCAAGTACAAGATGAGGTCTTTGGCCCCCACCTCGGGCTTGAACTCCCCTTCGGCCACCACCTTGATACTGGCAGGGACCTCCACGTTCACGAGGCGGCCCAACGCCCAGACCCCCGCCATCTCGGTCGCCCCTACTCCGATAGCCATCGCACCGAGCGCCCCGTGACTGCTGGTGTGGCTGTCGGCTCCTACCACCACCATCCCGGGAAGGACGTAGCCGCTCTCCGGCAGTATCTGGTGGCAGATGCCCCCTTCGTCGGCCCGCACGTCGTGAAACCTCTCGATGCCCTGCGCGGCGACGAACTCGCGGATCTTCTTCTGATTGGTGGCCGTCTTGGCCGTCTCGGCCGGCACCCGATGGTCGAAGATGATGGCTATCTTCCCGGCATCCCACACCCGCGGCTCAAGACCAGTGCCAGCGAAGATCTCAAAGAACTGGTTCATGATGAGCGCCGAGTTCTCGTGCGACATGGCGAGGTCCACGCTAGGTTCCAGGACCATGCCGGCCGCCGCCTCTTTGAGGCCGGCGGCGCGGGCCAGAATCTTCTCCGCAACCGTCATGCCCACCGTCTCACCCCACGATCTTGGTCGCCTCTCCGTACTTGGCCTCGCGGCGCGCCGACGGGAGATATTCATCCTCCAACCGCTTGTAGTCCTTCAGCCCCACAAAATCGGTGTACTCCTCAAAGGAACTGAGCCAGTGACTCTCGCCAGCCAACAGGCCGTTCGGAGAGGCTCGCAGCGCCGTGAAGAACTGCATGAGAGCCTTGTGCGCCACCATGATGGAGGCTACGGGGATTGACACCCGCCCCACCCCCAGGGCCGCCAACTCAGGGATGGGGACCAGCTCGGTCTTCATCCCGCTGACCGCGTCCATGAGGTTCACGGAGAGGGGCCCTTCGACCTCCCGCACCGCCCGCTCGATGTCGGCCCGAGTGCGGATGCCATCAATGAAGGCAAGGTCTGCCCCAGCTTCCAGGTACAGGTTGCAGCGGCGTATCGCCTCCTCCAGGCCAAGCACTCCCGCGGCGTCAGTGCGAGCGTTAATGACGAAGTCAGGATCGATGCGATCTCTGACGTCAGCGCAGGCCCTGACCTTCCCCGCCATCTCCTCGGCGTCGATGACCTCTTTGCCAGCCATGTGCCCGCAGCGCTTGGGAAACACCTGGTCCTCGATGTTCATCCCTGCCACGTCCATCGCGACGAGCCGCTCGGTGACCCAAGCGGCATTGACGGCGTTGCCCCCGCCTGTGTCCACGTCGGCCATCACCGGGATGCTGACCGCCTGCGCGATGTTCCACGTCACGTCCAGGATGTCTTTCATCTGCACCAGGCCGACGTCTGGCCTGCCTAGGAGAGAGCCGGCCACCCCGTAACCGGAGACCTGGATCGCTTCGAAACCACAAGCTTCGATGACTTTGGCACTGAGTGCATCGTAAGCTCCCGGCACCACCACCGCCCGCCGCTCCATGATGGCCTTGCGTAGCACAGCCGACCGTTTCACGTGAGCCCTCCTCTCCGGAAGATGCCGCTCCCCCAAATACAGCGCGCCGGCGGCCCGCGACCGGCCAACCCTACAACTTGTCCGCGACCGCCTGCGCCATCTCTTGGGTGGTGTTCCTGCCCCCCATGTCGTACGTGCGTACCTTCCCCTCGGCGATGACCGCCGACACCGCGGCCTCCAACCGCGCCGCCGAGGCGGTCTCCCCTAGCCACTCGAGCATCATCTTGGCGGCCAGGATGGTGGCCAAGGGGTTGACCTTGTTCAGCCCAGCGTATTTGGGAGCGGAGCCATGGGTAGGTTCGAAGATGGCCAGCTGCGTACCGATGTTGCCCGAACAGGCGAAACCTAACCCGCCGACCATCTGGGCGCAGAGGTCGGAGATGATGTCGCCGTACAGGTTGGGCGCCACCAGTACCTCATAATCCAGAGGACTCTTCAGCAGCCACATGCATACGGCATCCACGTTGGCATCGTTCACCTCGAGGTCGGGGAACTCTTTGGCCACGCTGCGTGCCGCCTCCAGGAACAGCCCGTCCGTGGCCCTCACCACGTTCGCCTTGTGAACGATGGTGACTTTGCGCCGACCGTGGCCACGGGCGTATTCGAACGCCGCCCGGGCTATCCGTTCGGAGCCCGCCCAGGTGTTTATCTTGCACGACACGGCGTATTTGTCGCCAGGGAGGTCTCGGTAGGGAGCGAAGTTCTTGGCGACCCGGGCGAGAACCTCAGCTACTTCCGGCGGCACCGGGGAGAACTCCACTCCCGCGTACAGGTCTTCCGTGTTCTCCCGGAAGACCACCAGATCGATACCCTCGCGATGGTTGAGAGGATTGCCGGGATACGCCTTGCAGGGACGTAGGCATACGTAGAGGTCGAACAGCTGACGCATCCGGACGATGGGCGACCGGTAACTCAGGCCCTTGCCCTGCAAAGCAGGCGCTAGCTCTGCTTCCGCCGCTTTGGCCGGTTTGGAAGTCACCGCGCCGAAAAGAGCAGCATCTACGCTGCGCAGCAGGTCTATCGTCCTCTGGGGGAGAGCCTCTCCTTCCCGACGCCAACACTCCCAGCCGATGTCACCTTCCACATATTCCGCATCGAGACCCAGCCGATCCAAGACCAGGCGCGCCGCGGCCAGCACCTCGGGGCCGATGCCATCCCCCGGCAACCAGCCGATCCGGTACAGACTCACCTCACTCCTCTTCTTTCAGGGTGAGCGGTTCGCCGCAGCAGACGAAGCCCTCGATGCGGCAGGTCTCGTCGGCTTCCTCTCCCTCCTCGTGGCTGCACTCCTCGATGATTTCGATCTCCAGACCGCAGTGCTCGCAGTAGTAGACTTCGCCCTCTCTCATCTCATCACAACGCACCATGGCTCTCTCCTTCAGCCCGGAATGTCCCTGCCTTGGGAGCCCCCTCGGACGTTATGCAGACCTGCATAAAACATACCACCATGACACCGTCGGGTCGAACGGCCAGGCAGTACCGGCGCCCGCTCGCCCTTCAGGCTGGTCGTCGACTCAACAGACTGCCTCGGGATGCTCCAAGAACCACTTCCAACGTTCGATATGGCCCTGCTCGTCGGCCTGGTCCTTCTCCACGATAGTCCTGGTCTCGTCATCCCACTCGACAGTCCGAAGGAGCTCTCCGTAGTGATGCACGGCCTTGCTCTCCACCCATATCCCTGTCCTCAGGATCCAGCGGGTCCCTAGCAATCGAGAGCCCAGGCCGAAGAAGTAGCCCACCAGCCAGTAAGTGAAGCGACATTTGCTGGGTGTGAACCCGTGCTCGTAGAGCTTGGTCTGGAAATCCTGGGCATGCGTCATCTCATTGCACATCGCCGTGGTAAGCGCGCGATTCAGCTCGCAAGGGCGGCCCGTGATCTGACTCTTGTAGATATTCACCGCCATGGTCTCCAGGGTATGCAGCGTGCGAAGGCCCTTGCGCAACGCCCGGCGACGCCCGCGCGGAAGGTCGCGACCCCGCAGCCTTACCTGCTCGGCCCGCATCTCCGGCCGGATGATCGAGACGTCCTGCGTCACGGCTCTCCCCCTATTTCTTCGGTCGGGAGCGAAAGACCCGGCGTGCCGCCTTCCCGCAGTTCTTGCCGCTTGCGACGTTCAGCCTCCAAGTGCTCCGCCTCCCGTTCCAACTTCTCGAGCTCCTTCTCCAGCGTCTCTTCCACCACCATGTCTTCGCGGATGGCCTGGCGGTCGTTCTCTATCTCCTCCATCGTCCTCCCCTTGTGTTTACCGCCGCCCAAGCCTGCCCGGCGGCTTCTTTCATCCTATACCCACCCCTCTGGGAAAGCACGCAGAAACGCCCAGTGCCGCCTTCTTGCGGCAACCCGGACTGGCTCGGACAGAAAGCACCCCACCCTGAAGCCAGGTTGTTGTCGCAAGGGTGGTGACGCGAGTATCCTGCCTCTGACGAGGCCCGACCATCCACCCTTGGTCGGGCCCGCAGAGCCCGCGGGGGTGGGCGACGGTGCCTGATGGACGAAGGAGGGACCTGCGAGGATGGAATGTCCGCACTGCCGTGCCGAAATAGAAGAAAAACCGCATTACTTCGCGTTGGGCATCGACCCCGACGGGGAGTGGAGAGTGTCCAGTCAGCGCTGCCGCGTCTGCGACCGGCTGATAGTCTTCCTGGTCAAAGAGGGCGCCAGTTACCCTGTCCGCCCTGCCGGGATCGTGCGAGCGCCCCTGGGAGAGGACGTGCCCTCGGAATGGGCGGCCACCTATCAGACCGCGGGCCAGATACTCGTCTACAGCGATGAGGCCTCGGCCGCTATCTCTCGCCGCCTGCTGCACAGGGTGCTAGCCGCCTGTACCGGCGCCGGCTATGGCGGCCTGGCCGACCAGATAGTGCGGGCTATGGCCTCGCCCAGCTTTCCGGAGTACCTCAAGGAGGCCTTGCGGACCTACGAGCGCCTCGTCGCACTGAGCGCTGACCACCCGCGCAGTTACCGTCCCGAAGTACTCGTCCCGGCGGTCCCCGGAGAGGCGGAGTTGCTGCTGGACCTGCTGCAGACCCTGCTGGACTTCTACTTCGTCCAACCGGCCCGCTTGCGGCGCAAGCTGGAGGCTCTGGTCCCGCGTCTGACCCCGGGGACAGCACAGGAAGGCGCGTCGGCGGAGACCGCACCGGAGACCGCCCTGGGCGACGCAGAGAAGACTGCGGAAGCTAGCGCCAGCTACGGAGGCCCCGATGTCCACTGACAGTTCGCCCGCTCAGCCCTTACCGGCCCCCTCACCCGCGGCCTCATCGCCATCCCCATCAACTGACCTCGCCCGACTGCGGGCCGAGGCGTTGCCGCGCGGAGTGGTGACCGCCACTCCCTCACTCGTGAGCTACGCGAAGAACGCCATCATAACTGACACCCAAGGCAAGGAGTTCATAGACTTCGCCGGTGGCATCGGCGTCATGAACGTCGGTCATTCGCATCCCAAAGTCATCGCTGCCGCCCGGGCTCAGATAGAGCGTTTCGCCCACACGTCTATCAGCGTCTTCGGGTGGGAGTCGTACATCAGATTGGCCGACCGCCTCAATAAGAAGGCGCCGGGCACCACCCCCAAACGTAGTTTCTTCGTCAACTCCGGCGCGGAAGCGGTGGAGAACGCCGTGAAGATCGCCCGGGCCGCCACCGGACGCCCCGGTATCGTGGTCTTCAGCAACGCCTTCCATGGCCGCACCAATCTCACCATGGGCCTCACCTCTAAGATCAGCCCCTACAAGAAGGACTTCGGACCCTTCCCGGCCGACATCTATCGCATCCCCTACGCCTACTGTTACCGTTGTCCGCTTCACCTCGCCTATCCCGCCTGCGGCGTGGAGTGCGCTGAGCTGCTGCGAGAAGGCTTCGAGAACCATTTCCAGGCCGACCGCATCGCCTGCCTGGTCGTGGAGCCGGTGCAGGGAGAGGGCGGGTTCGTCGTGCCCCCGCCGGAATACCATGCCAAGCTCAAAGCTATCTGCGAGGAGCACGGCATACTTTTCATAGCCGATGAGATACAGACCGGCTTCGGCCGTACCGGGCGCTTCTTCGCTATGGAGCATTACGGGGTGGAAGCTGACATCATGACCACCGCCAAGTCCATCGCCGCCGGCTACCCGTTGGGGGCCATCACCGGGAAGGCTGCCATCATGGATGTCCCAGGACCAGGCAGCATCGGGGGGACCTTCGGCGGTAATCCCCTTGCCTGCGAGGTGGCCCTCGCCGTCTTTGACATCATGGAGGAGGAGCGGCTACCCGAGCGCGCCCTCGAAATCGGCCGGCGCGTGAGGGAGCGTTTCCTCGCCATGCAAGAACGTTTTGAATGCATCGGTGACGTGCGGGGGTTGGGAGCCATGATGGCCATCGAGCTGGTGGAAGACCGTGGCACCAAGCGGCCAGCCACCGCCCTCACCAAGGCTTACCGCGCCAAGCTCTACGAGAACGGCTTGGTAAACATCATCGCCGGCACTTACGACAACGTTGTCCGCACGCTGATGCCCCTTACCATCGAGTGGGAGACCCTGGAGCGCGGGCTTGACATCATGGAGGAGACACTGGCACAAGTGACCGATACCCCATGACAGCGAGACAAGCGGCCAGACCTACTCCAGTGTCCGACCTACCGACCGTGTCGCTCTCGGACGCCACCCTGGACCCGCGGGACCTCGAGCGAAAGTCCTCGGCGGTCACCCTGTCGGACATGGAGGTTTTTATCTTCCCCGAGCTGATGTACAGCCTGGTGCTGGCCAACATCATGTCGCCTCGCATCTGGAAGTGGCGCGACGACCCCTGGTTCGCCGACAACGAGAAGCTCACCCCATACCGGCGCATCCTACGGGTCAAGCAGTACATCATGGACCACTACGCTTTCAATCTCGACCTCGACACTTGGGGACTCACCCGCAAGCAGACCGAGATCGCCCGCTTCAAAGACTGGGTGAGCGAGGAGGCGCTCGCCCAATCCAACGCTCTGTTCGGATACGAAGGCGACAAGTACTACTTCGACATCGACATCCGGACCCACTTCGGGCTGGACAAGTACGAAGGCGACGTCATCCCCTACTGGAAGACGGAGACCGTGGAAGCCATGGACGCCTTCCGCTACAAACCCGCCTATGACTCGGGGGCCGGGGAGTGCGTCTCTTTGGCCGCACTCTACGCAGCCGCCCTGTTCATCGTGGCCGGTATCCCTTTGCGGGATATCTTTTTGATGGCCACTCCCCTCCACTCCCAGAACTTCATCGACTTGGGGCAGGGCATCCTCACGAATAACCGGCGTCTCGTGACCAAGAATATGTGGTTCAACGGCACGGCTTTGTCGGCCCAGGCACGCCGCGCCTTGGAGAACGAGCGCGTGACAGTGGTGGCCCACGAGTCAGGCTATATCCACATCCTCTTCGATCGGGCGACCATCGACCCCGAAGCCTACAACCGTTTCAGCAGTAAGCTGCGTCGCTTCTTGCAGACACCGCTCACCCCGGAGATCCTCGGCAACTTCGTCCGCCACAGCCCTGACCTCCAGAAGTGCTTCCAGGCCAGGTGGAACAACTTCGGAGTCGATCGCTATATCGCCATGGAAAAACTCATGGCGTACGAGCAGGACTGCCCCTTCCGCTTCAACGACGAGACCCGCGAGCGGCTGTTCATGGAGGTGGCAGGCGAGGACTTCGAGTCCCGACCCCTGCCTGACCGCATCGTCATCGATGATCTCGAACAGATAGTGCGCGACCAGCGAGTGGATGTACGGAGCGAAGAGGGCTTCCGGCTCTTGGTCGAGCAGCTGGCCCCCTCCTGCGTGCGGGCACAAGATGCCATCGAGCGACTCCGCAGGTTCTGTTGGACAGAGCCCCGGCTGCCTGACCCCGCCAACAAGACCTTCGACCGCACCCAAGCCCGGCTCGGGCTTGAGGTGGGCATGGAGCGGAGCGACATCATCACGCGTCTGGAGTCCCTGCGCCGCCAGAACGAGACCGCCGACCTGGCTTTCTACGCCTATCGGGATTTGAACCGAACCGAGGCGGAGCCCTTTCTCAAAGCCGCCTTGGAACGCTGTCCGGTGGCCGTGGCTGGGACAGCCGGGCTGGATGACCAGGCGGTGATAGCCTTGGTGGATTCTTTCGCCCAAGAGTCGATCTACGACGAGCCCGGCCGCTTAGCTCAACCCGACGAAGTGTGGAACTACCGGCGCGGTGACGGCGTGGAAAAAGCCCTGCTCCTCGCGGATATACTGCGGGCCCGCTACCCTGGGAGGCGCCTGATCATCGAGGTGACTCCGGAGGCGGCAGAACTCAAGACCGACGACATGACCATCCGCTATCCAAGCGGCAAGGCCTTGCGGCCCCAGCGTTGGGAATGCGGCGCACCGGCCCCGCCCTCACAGTCCTAACGAGACGCGCAGCGCCGCATCCACTTGCGCCATCAATTCCGGGGGGCACTGCGCCAGCGGCCGGGGGTCGACGCGCTCCAGACTGACCGTGCGTATCTGCTCGCACATGATGACGCCCTCCCGCCCCAACAGCTCGGCCGGCAGCCGGACTTGGAAGGGGAACACCCGCGAAGGCAGGCGCGAACTGAGGGCCACCACGATGGTGGTACCACCCGCTTCATTCCCTAGGTCGTTCTGCACCACCAGAGCTGGTCGGAGGCGGCCTCGCTCTCCCACCGACTCGGTTTGCCCGGGTTCCACTCCGAAATCCACCAGGTAGATGCCCCCGCGGCGAACAGCCTCAACCGCCATCGCTCACTTCCCCCTCCAGGCGCTTACCTAGACCCTCCTCCGCCAGTCGGATGTCCAGTTCTCGCAGTTCGGCGTACCCCTGGCGCATCACCACCGCCAAGTCGTCGCGCTGTAGCCGCCTCAGGGCCTCCAGGACCACCTCTGTCTTCGTAAGGCCGGATTCTCTCGCCCGGCGGTCGATGAAATCGACGGCCCAGTCCGGCAGCCTGATATTGAAGGGTCTAGTACTCATGGCTCCAACTTAACGCACACCAGCGGTGGTGTAAAGCAGAATCGTCTTTACGCTGCGTGACGCGCAGTGGGAGGTAGCCGCGACTCTAACTCCGGCCGAGGACAGCCTCTACCACGTTGGCGATCTCAAGAGCCAACCTCTCGGTGAGCTCGATGGTGGGACCCTCCACCATCACTCGACACAGGTTCTCGGTGCCTGAGTAGCGCACCAAGACTCTTCCCTCGTCCTTCAATTCAGCTTCTGCCCGGGCGATGGCCTCCACGAGCTGGGGCACAGTGTTCAGGTCGGGCTTCGCTTTCACTGGGACATTCACCAAGCGCTGAGGGAAGACTTCCATGAGACCCGCCAACTCGGACAGAGTCTTGCCGGCTTTGAGCATCGCCGTCAGAAGTTGCAGCGCGGTCAGGATCCCATCGCCGGTGGTGTGATGCTCGAGGAATATCACATGCCCCGAATCCTCACCCCCCAATACTCCACCCAGCCGCAGCAGATCTTCTAGCACGTTCCTGTCGCCCACCTGGGCTTCATGGTGGACCAGGCCGTACCTCCGACAAGCCACACGCAGTCCAAGGTTGCTCATCACGGTCGACACCACCAGGTCCCCAGTCAGCCTCCCCTCCGCCTTGAGCATCAGCGCACAAGCCAGAAGTATCTGGTCGCCGGTTACCTCCCGGCCGCGCTCGTCCACGGCTATGAGGCGATCGCCGTCACCGTCGAAGGCGAGTCCCAGGTCGGCACCGTGAGCCAGCACCGCCGCTCGGAGATCTTCGGTGTGTTGCGAACCACAGCGATGGTTTATGTTGAGCCCGTTGGGTGTGTTGTGTATCACGGTGAGACCCGCGCCAAGCTCCCCGAACACAGCGGGGGCCACGCGGTAGGTGGCGCCGTTAGCCACATCCAGCACGAGCCTCACACCTTCCAGACTGAGCGCTCGGGGAAAGGTGTCTTTGAGAAAGGCGACGTACCGGCCAGCTGCATCTTCCAACCGCCGCGCATGCCCCATCTCGCTAGCTGGGGGAAGCAGGGCAGCCAGCCCGCCGTCCAGCACCAGCCCTTCCACAGCCGCTTCCTGCTCGTCAGACAGCTTGTATCCGCTGCCTGCGAACACCTTGATGCCATTGTCCTGATACGGATTATGAGATGCGGAGATGGCGATTCCGGCATCGGCCCGCATGCTCCGCGTGAGAAAAGCTATCCCGGGAGTCGGCATCACCCCCACCAAGTAGGGTTCCCCGCCCATGGAAGTGATGCCCGCCTCCAAGGCGCTTTCCAGCATGTAACCCGAGATGCGCGTGTCCTTCCCGATGACGATGCGCGTGACGTGCCCCGCTCGCCGCAGAACGTGAGTCACCGCCTGTCCCACCGCCAAAGCGGTAGCGGCATCCATCGGAGGCCGGTTAGCCTCGCCGCGAATCCCATCCGTTCCGAACAGTCTTCCCATCTCCGCTTTCTCGCTGCGCCGACTTCGCTCGCTCAGGTTGCCTGCGACCCGCACGAAGGGACGAAACCCAGCGCCCGACGCGTCAGGACATCGACGATCTCCTGCAACCAGCTGACGCCTCGAGCTTTAAGGTCGGGGGCGAGCGACTGTATCGTCTTCACGTAACCCGCCTCCTGGTCGTTAGCCGCCTGGAAAGCCGCCAAGAAGTCGTCCCCCGCGGGCAGGTCCGCCCTCTCCTGGAACACGGCGCACAACCCCTCCACGTGCTCGCGGAACTCCCGGCCGCAGGCTGCACGAGCGGGCACTTTCTGGGCCATCGACTTAAGACGACTTGTTCTCTCTTCTTTCGCCGCCCGCAGTACCCCTAACGCTCCCTCCAGAACAAGCTCGCCCAGCGGTTGCCGAGCGAAGAAAGGAGCCCGCACCGCTGAGTACCAGACCTCGAGGGCCACCAGGTTGGCCAAGTAGGCCACGTTGTTGCGTAGGAGCCGCGGCAGGTTGCCGTAGGCGTAGGGTCTGTGCGCACGCCGCGATTCCCGGTGGGCACCCACCACCACCAGACGTCCCTCCTCCAGAACGTCATCGCGCAGCACCGAACCCGCGGCCACCACAGTACCGTACGCCACCCGCAGCGGGCCGACCGCTCCCCCCTGCCCACCCAAGAAGATCGGGGGCTGGTCCAACATCACCCCCCGGGGTACATCGCCGAACAGCGAGGGAGTGGCCTTGTCGCCGTCAGGGGTGAAGTTGAAGTGGATGTAGGAACTTCCCACTTCGCTGTGGTGGGCCCGACTGGTACCGCCCGCCAACAGACAGTCACAGAAGTTGATCAGGCTGCCCAAGGTGGCGAAGGGAAACAGGATGGTCTGCTTGAGTCCCACGCAATGAGCCCCGCTCGCCTCCTCTTCAAGCAGACAGCCTTCACGTACCTGGGCCCCCGAGCCCATCTTGGCTTTCTCTAGGAAGACGGAGCCCTTGAAGAACCCCGCTCTCAACTCGACCGAGGGCCCCAGATAGCAGTCGACCACAGTAGCCGGCCCTTCGGCACCCAGCTCCACCCCGGGCGAAATGACGGTCTCTGATCCATAGATGCGGCAACCAGGATAGATGACCACCCCCTCGCTCGCTATCCGCTCTAGGTCGACTTCGTCGCCGATGTCTATGCTCAGGGGGTTGGGGATACGGACGCCGCGCTCAAGCAAGCGCGCCACTTTCTCACGTCCTCTGGGGGTCAGGTCCATGCGAGCAAGAGTCGCCCACGCCGTTTCGATTGTCAAGAGAAGCGCCTCAGACGCGTTGCGCCCGCCGCGCGCGGCCTCTGCTAAGACGCCTCTGCCAACGCCTCTGCGAACTGGCTGTGGTACAGGTCGTGATAGAACCCACCACGAGCCAAGAGCTCCTCGTGAGTGCCTTGTTCGACGATCGCGCCCCTATCCATCACCAGGATGAGATCGGCCTCGCGGATGGTGGACAACCGGTGAGCGATGACGAAGCTGGTACGTCCTTTCAGCAGCCGGGCCATGGCTCGCTGGATAAGCACTTCCGTCCTCGTGTCCACTGAGCTGGTAGCTTCGTCCAAGATGAGGACCTCCGGGTCGGCCAAGAAAGCTCGGGCGATGGTGAGGAGCTGGCGTTCCCCTTGCGAGATGTTGGCCGAATCGTCATCCAGCCGCGTGTCGTAGCCCTGGGGTAGGGTCCGCACGAAGTGATGGACGTGAGCAGCCTCCGCCGCAGCGATGATCTCCTCTTCGGTCGCCCCCTCTTTGCCATAGGCGATGTTCTCCCGGATGGTGCCCGAGAAAAGCCAGGCATCCTGCAACACCATGCCGAACAAGCGGCGAAGATCGTCGCGCGCCATGGTGCGCGTGTCCACCCCGTCGATAAGGATGGCCCCCCGCTCGATCTCGTAGAAACGCAGAAGCAGGTTGACCAACGTCGTCTTGCCCGCGCCGGTGGGGCCGACGATGGCACATGTCTGCCCCGGCTTCACCTCCAGGCTGAGGTTCTCGATGAGCGGGACATCCGGCAAGTAGCGGAAGGAGACGTCGCGGAACTCAATGTGACCCCGCACATGCTTGAGGGCCACTCGCTCCACCGGATCGGCCTGCTCTTCCTCTTCGTCCAGCAGCTCGAAAACGCGCTCTGCAGAGGCCACCGCCGACTGCAAGACGTTAGCCATGCTCGCTGTCTGGGTGATGGGCTGGGTGAACATCTGCGAGTATTGGATGAAGGCTTGTACTTCGCCCAGCGGCAGGGCGCCGGTCGCCACCCGCAACCCGCCTACCACCGCGATAGCCACATACTGCAGGTTCCCCACGAACATCATCATGGGCATGATGAGGCCGGAGATGAACTGCGCCTTGAAGCTGGCCCGATACAGACGCTCGTTCTCTTCGTCGAAACGAGCGATGGCTTCTTGTTGGCGCCCGAATATCTTGACAATGGTGTGACCGGTGAAGGTCTCCTCCACATGCCCGGTTAGTGTCCCCGTGTGTTCCCACTGAAGGGCGAACTGTTTCTGGGAACGCTTGGCGATGGTCATGGTGATGGCTATGGAGATGGGGACGGTAACGAGACAGATGACGGCCAGCAAGGGGCTGATCCAGAACATCATGGCAAGGACCCCGATCAGCATCAGTATCGCACGGATGATCTCACCCAGCGTCTGCTGCATGGTCTGCTGGATGTTCTCGATATCGTTGGTCACTCGGCTCAGGATGTCTCCGCGCGCGTGGCTGTCGAA
>Ga0101944_10003679_pt1 | contig 20717 bp, 15 predicted proteins | sample DewCreD2012metaG_FD_75245 | JGI IMG/M metagenome (GOLD analysis project Ga0101944, IMG submission 75245) | Hot spring sediment bacterial and archeal communities from British Columbia, Canada, to study Microbial Dark Matter (Phase II) - Dewar... ... | reverse complement strand
CATTTGTTCGGCCATAGCGCCGCATAACCCTCCTCTCCGATGTCCATTTCCGGGTACTTCCGCTTATCTTCCGTTTTGTAGTACGCGCCTCGCACGGTCAGTGTCGTCGTGGGATTCAGCGAGTAGACTGTGTCACCAGCGACGTTAAAGCCATTGCGAACCGAACCTTCCGTGCGGCGCATTTTCAGCACGTCGGCTCCGTTCGTGTAGTCATTGGCGTCCTGAGTCGTCCGGAACAAGCTCACTCGGCCGAAAGCCCTCCAGCGGTCGTTGATGTTCCAGTCTACGCGGTTGGAAATGTTGTAGTAGCGGTACGGCCGGGTGAAATCGTATTTGAAGTTGTTGAGACCGGTCGGATCATCGCCGGGATTGTTCGGACTCCAAAGATTCTTCAAAATCAGGTTGGCGAGGCGGTCCGAGCGCGCCGCCGGAATTCTGTTACCCGAGAAGGGATCGCGAACCACTCGATTGTTCGCAATGCGGGAGGTGAGCGGGTCATAGATGACCCGCAACGCCCGGTCGGTGTAGACGGACTGGGAGAAGTCACCCTGCCGCTCCTGCGCGGTGGGCAGCGTGTAGGCCAGGCTTTGGTAAGAGGCGTCCGTCTGCTTCTCGTAGGAGGAAAACAGGAACAGCTTGTTCTTCTTGATGGGCAGCCCGATGGTGGCGCCTCCGTTCCAGGACGTGCTCCGCGAGTGCTGCCGTGTCACACGGTTGCTCACCGCGTTCCAGTCGGGATCGCCGCCAAAGTAGTATGCGCTTCCGTGAATCTGATTCGTTCCCGACTTCATAGACATGCTCACCACCCCTCCGGCGCTGTGCCCAAACTCGGCGTCGATCGCGTTGTGCTTAACCGTATACTCGCCCACCGCTTCGACCGGAGGGTTGTAACCCAGCTTCGCGGAATTCGCCAAGGGCGAGCCGTCGATCAACACCTCGTTTCTGCCGATGGTGCGGCCGCCGATGTCGTACGCATTGGCGGCGTAATGGTCGAAATTGGCGTTACGGGTCCAATCGCCGTTGACCGATGGATCCAGAGCCACCAGCGTGACCGGGTTACGGCTGATCAAAGGCAACTCCTTGAACAGGGATGCTTCCACCGTCAGCTCGCGGTGGGCGGTATTGAACTGAACAGCCACCGGACTGTCTTCCACCGTCACCGTTTCGACAACATCGGATACCTTCAACGTGAGATCCGCCGTGACGTCGCCCCGCTGAGTCACCCGCACATTCTTCTGGACGACGGTGCTGAACCCTTGACGCTGCGCAGTCAGAGTATATGTGCCTGGGTCTACTTGATCGAACAAGTAGCGTCCGCTTTCGCCCGTTTCGCGTGTCACGACGACCCCGGTCGCATCGTTGCGGAGCGCCACCGACGCACCAGGCACGGCGCCTCCGCTCGCATCCGTAATGACTCCCTGGACGCGGCCACGCGTGTCCTGTCCGAAACAGGCAACCGCCACGGCCAGCGCGGCCAGCATCCAGACAGTAGTGGTGATGTATTTCATGCAATCTCCTCCTTTCTCTCGCTGCCTCGGCTCGGCCCCGGGCCTAGCTTGCCTACTTGCACAGCGCGTCCCCTTTCGTCTGCATTATTATGCATTGCCACTTTGTTATGTCATCGCGATCCTAACACGACGCCTGCTCTCTGTCAATACTAATTTAATAGCGCATAAAAATGCGCAGCCATCGGGTCTTCCCACGCAACTCGAACGGCGGTCGACCATCAGGCGTTGGAATAAGTAACGGCGGCTAAGCCCGCCAGATAGCACAGAAACATCCAAACCAGCAGGCGGTTGGTTCCGGGTGGCGCCTGAGCAAATTCTTTCCACGCGAGCACACCCCACAGAATCGCCACCACAGGCGCGGCATTACTCAGCGCGTAGGAGACGGCCGGGCCGGCGGCGCCGACCGCCATGAAGCTCGCCGTCATTCCCAAACCCCAAATGGCGCCTCCCAGCACGCCGGTCAGATGCGTGCCAAGGCTTCCCTTCCAGTATTCCGCCATCGAAACCGGCGGCCCTTCGACGGGCTTCCTCATAAAAATGGGGTTGAACAAGAACGTGGTGACGAAAGCTCCTACCCCGAAAAGAAAGGCTCCGGTTAAAGGCATAAGGGTGCCCGTGCCCCCCGTAACGAACTCCTTGTCAATGGACCGGACCACCAGCCCATAGAAAAAAGCGATGAGCAGTCCCGCCCCCACAGATAACAGGATTCCCTTAGCGCCGGGCTTCTTCACCGCGCTCGCCAGCCGTCCATAAGCCGCCATGCTGAGCGCGATGGCGGCGACGATAAACGCTACGCCGGTGAACAGCAGAAGGGGACTTTTCTGCGCATCTCCCTTGGCGAGCACCATCAAGACGTAGTTAAATACGATCCCCGCCACCCAGGCGATGCCGCCCCCGATGGGAAACCCAACCGCCATCCCCGCCACTGCGATGGCGGCCACTAGCAGAAGGTTGCCAAGATTCCACACCGCTCCGCCCGCCATCGCCGAGATAACGCTCTTGGAGTCGGCTTGCGCCAGATCGATTAGAAATGGCCGCCCGACACTGCCGACGCTGCCCAAGGACAGAGCGGCCAAAGCCAGGAACACCACGAGTCCTGTAACGAAGTCCCAGTAGTACAGCTCAAAGCGCCAAGTCCGCGCGGCGAGCTTCTGTGTGTTGGCCCACGATCCCCAACAGGTCATAGTGAGAACGCAAAAGACAACAGCCAGAGCGTAGCTATCCACGGTGATCACAAGTAAGTCTCCCTTATGGCATATTTATGCCGTATCGCGTGAGTCTGCATGTCTGTTATAGCGAGCTATACTGGCTGTGTCAAGCTCAATCAACTCCTCCGCTGACTTCTCCTGGCCGCAACCATTAGGCGCTCAATACCGCATCCCAATTAGCATGAAAGAAGTGATACGACACATTGCCGCCTCGCTCGTTCTGGCCGGAGTGGTTTGCGCGGCCGCCCAATCCGGCGCTAGCGATTCCTACCGCAGGCGGGTGCAGGCGGTGACCAGGATCCCCGGATTAGCGGCGTTCTGGGATTTTGGGCAGCGCGAGGACGGACCGCAAGGCACGGGCCGTTTCATCGCCCACACCAAGGGCGGACCGCAGGACCGCTATGCCCTGGACGCGCGTAATATTCCGCACGATTACTGGCGCGCCGGCCGGCCGGCGAGCTACTCCGACTTCCCACTCTTGGGACGTGGACCTTTTGGACAAGCGGTTCATTTCTCCGCAACTGCGGATCGCGAGTTGCGGCCGGTGCTCGCCGTCCCCCGCTCGCGGCTGCACGATACTCCGCTGGATGTAAAAGGCCCGCGCGTGTCTGCGCAAGATTCCAAGAGCCATAGAAACCCGGTTCATCAGAATGCCGGCCCAAAGCATCGGGTGCGTTCATTTGTCCTCGCCGCTCATCCGCGCCGGATCACTGCCGGCGAGAGTGTGTCCGGTCGCGGTAGGTGCTCAAGAGATCCGCCAGGCGCGCGGCGACCTCGCGCCGATCGCCGATCAGGTTCTTCTCCTCACGCGGATCTTCCTGGAGATTGTAAAGCTGCGGCGTCATCTCCGCCTTGCGCCAGTCCGGCACGTTCTTGACCCCGGTATCCACTTTGCCCTCGATGTATTTCCAGGGTCCCTGACGGATGGCGAAAACCCCGTCGACGCTGTGCACGATCATCGACTCGCGAAGCGGTTTGCGGACCCTCGGCCCGAGCAGTGCGGGGAGGAAGCTGTGGCTGTCCTCGGCGCCGGCGGCGGGCGGAGGAAGCGGACGGCCGACGATGGCCGCCGTCGTCGCAAGCAGGTCGACCAGGTTGATCGTCTCGTCGCAGACGCTCCCGGCCGGTACTTTTCCCGGCCAGCGCGCCACGAACGGCACCCGGAAACCGCCCTCGTAAATACTGTGCTTACGTCCCCGCCAGGCGCCGTTCACGCGCAAACCCGCACGATACGCCTCCGCCTCGGGGCCATCGCCCTCGGTGAGCAGAACGCCGCCGTTGTCGCTGCTGAAGACGACCAGAGTGTCGCCGGCGAAGCCCAAGCGGTCGAGGGCATCGAGAATGCGCCCGACCGAGAGATCCAGCTCGTGGATCCAGTCTCCGTAGATGCCTGCTTTGCTGGTGCCCCGAACCTTTTTCGACGGCGTGTACGGAAAATGGACGGCGACGGGAGTGAAGTAGAGGAAGAACGGAGTCCGGGCGTCCTGCCGCTCGATCCATTGGACAGCTTCGGTGGTCAGTTCGTCCATGACGTTCTCATCCACCCGATGCGGCGCGTCGAATCCGAGGAACTGCCGCCCGTACGGCGTCCTGCCAAACGGCTGGACGCGACCGGAGCGCAGCCCTACCGTCTCCCGGTTCCTCACGTAGATGCCGGTGGCGTCGCCGTGGTTTTGCGGAACGCCGAAGTGATAGTCAAAACCGATGTCCAGCGGACCCGGTTTAATCGGCTTCGTGTAATCGGTCTGGCCGGTTCCGTAGCCGAGATGCCACTTCCCGATGGCGGCCGTGCGGTATCCGGCCGACTTGAGCAGCGACGCCATGTTGAGCCGGTCTGTCTCGATTTGCAGAGGAGACGTAATCCCGAGCACGCCATGGCGAAGCGAAGTCCGCCAGCAGTAACGGCCAGTCATCAGGGCGTATCGCGACGGACTGCACACCGAGGACGGGGTATTCGCATCGGTGAAGCGTACCCCCTCTCCCGCCAGCCGGTCGATATTCGAGGTGCGAACCAGACGCGGATCGGCGCCATAGCAATTCAGGCTGCCCCAGCCGAGGTCGTCGGCGAGGATCACCACGATATTCGGATGGCGGCGAGGAGCCGCCGGCGCAACAGCGGCTGCAGCGGATTGCAGGAAGTGTCTACGGGTGAGCACGGGTCATCGCCTTTCGATCGAGATCTCGATTCAAACCGGGATTTCCATTTTGGACTCCCGGACTGCTCGAAGATACACCCACCCGCCCCCAACGTGTCAATGCCCACATCTTTTTCTATGTCGCTAGTATGTGATTTGTCCGGTCCAGTTCACACATGATCTGTCCGCTTGGAAGGGAGCGGGTGGGTGAAGCTGGAGGTTGGAAAAGCAAAAGCAATACCCGGCCGCGGAAGTGGCGCGGATGATGAAACTACAAGATGTGCTGCTGAAAGCCATGGCCAAAAAGATTCGGTGATGGGAAACGGCAGAGATCATCGGTGTCAGCGCAGGGATGCTATAGCACATGGACGGCAGCAAGCACCAATGGTTCCACGATGAGCGGTGGTACGACCTGGTCGTGATTCTGGATGATGCCACCAGCGAGATCGACTACGCGCAGTTGGTGGAAGAGGAATCGACGCGGACGGTGATGGCGGGGCTGTGGGAAGTGATCCAGAACAAGGGCTTGTTCTGTGCCTTGTACAGCGACCGGGGCAGTCACTTTTTCGTGACGCCGAAGACCGGCGAGAAAGTGGATAAACACCGGTTGACGCAGGTGGGGAGGGCGATGAGAGAGTTGGGCGTACGGATGATCCCGGCCTATTCGCCGCAGGCGCAGGGACGCGGGGAGCGCAGTTTTGGGACGTGGCAAGGACGGCTTCCGCAGGAACTCCGGCTGGCGGGCATCGGCAGCCTGGCGGAGGCGAATCAGTTTCTGCGCCATCGCTATATCGCGGAGTTCAACGCCAAGTTCCAGGTAACGGCGGCGGAAAAGGGGAGCGCCTTCCGGCGAACCTCGCGGACGGATCTGGAGTGGGTGTTACCACACCCTTTCGATCCGCTACGGTCCGCATGGGGTGGGCCGCTATGGCGCCGACGGGCAAGCCCTGCGGCGGCGGCGGCCTCCTTTCTCAAACTCAAAGCCAAACCGAAAACACGCAAACCCCCTTCGGCCAGCCGAAGGGGAACGATGGGAGCGATCAAGGGAAGCCGGACAGATCACGTGTGAATAAAAGCGGACAGGTTGACATACTCCCGACAGGAATCATACAAGCGGAAGAAGCGTCATGGAAGGAAGGAACCCTCAGGGATGGTGGCCAGGGACGGAATCGAACCGCCGACGCCAGCCTTTTCAGGGCTGCGCTCTACCAACTGAGCTACCTGGCCGCTCCTCAGAAATTGTAACAAAATCGGGACGGCGGCGGTCAGGCTTTTAGCGTCGCGAGCGCTTCGCCCGTCGCCGCCTCGACATCCGCGTGCAGGCTGTTGCCGTGGGCATCCATAGTCACTACCGCCGGGAAACCCTCGACCTCAAAATGCCACATCGCTTCGGGGATGCCGAATTCCATCCAATGCACGGCCGGCACGCTCTTTACGCAGCGGGCGTAGTATTGCGCCGCTCCGCCCACGGCATTCAGATACACTGCGCCGCATTCTTTCATGGCCGCGAGCGTCCGCGCCCCCATTCCGCCCTTGCCGATCACGGCTCGCACTCCGTAGCGGCGTATGACTTCGCCCTGATACGGCTCCTCGCGCATGCTGGTGGTGGGGCCGGCGGCTTTCGTCACCCACTGCCCGCCCTCCTTCAACATCACCGGACCGCAGTGGTACAGCACGGCGCCGCGCAAATCCACCGGCGGGTCGTTCTTCATGAGATGGGCGTGCACGGCGTCGCGGCCGGTAAACACCGGTCCGGTGATCAACACCACGTCGCCCACCTTGAGCGCGCGCACGGCTTCTTCACTCAGCGGCGGCGTTAATACGATCTCGCGCCCGCTCAAGGGAAGCTGCTCTGCGGCGAACATTCTCTCTTCCGGACGCGACGGGTCGCGGTACAGCCAACCGGTGATCGCTCCGCTGTTTGCGTCCAAACGAACGCCCAAGCGGCGGAAAGCCCAGCAGTCATAAGCCACCGAGACGAAAAAGCTCGCTGGAAGCCGGTTCGCCGCCGTGATCTTGCATCCAATCAGCGAGGCGCGCCCGCCGAAACCCATCGCCCCGACGCCTAATGTGTTGGCTTCCCGCATGATCCTTTCTTCCAGCGCCGCCAATTCGGGCGCGGGATTCACGTCGTCGAGAGTCCGGAACAACTGCTGCTTGGCCAAAGCATAGCCGTGCGCACGGTCGCTGCCGATGCAAACTCCGATGGCGCCCGGCGCGCAGCCCTGCCCCTGCGCCTGCCACACGGCGTGCAGGATGCACTTTCGCACGCCCTCCAGATTGCGGTCGGCTCGACCGAGGTGATCTAATTCGCACGGCAGCGAGTACTGTATGTTCTTGTTCTCGCACCCCCCGCCCTTGAGCAGCAGCTTGACCTCAATTTCATCCTGTTCCCATTGCTCGAAGTGGATCACCGGCGTCTCGGCGCCCAGGTTGTCGCCGCTGTTCTTTCCCGTGAGTGAATCGACGGAATTCGGGCGCAGCTTGCCGCGCCGCGTCGCCTCCGCCACCGCCTCCAAAACAGCTTTGCGGATGGGAAGCTGATTCACGCCCACGGGGGTGTGAATATAAAAAGTCGGCATTCCGGTGTCCTGGCAAATCGGACCCTCGCCTTCATGCGCCATGTCGATGTTGGTGGCGATGATCTGAAGCGCCTGCGAGGATTGCGTACCGGGAGTTTCGCTCTCCGTTGCGGTCTTCATTGCCGCGCGCACGTCGGGCGGCAAGTTTGTGGAAGTCTGAGTAATCAACTCGAGAAGGCTGTTGAAGAGGAATTCCATAGAGGGGACCTTCCGCCCCTCATTGTAGCTTGAGCCGGACCTGCGCCGTCATGCCGGGCTTGATGTCTGTCGTGGGGCTGCGAAAGTCCACCACCACCTTCGTATCGCGTATCTCCGCCACGACTCCGTTGATGGGCGTTTCGCCCGCCTCGCCGATCAGGACCAGAGCCGGTTGCGCCACCTGAATCCGCGCGAGCAACGGCGGCTCCGGCTCGAGGATCACCCGCAGGTCTCCCAGGTCCGTCGCGATCACAAAGAGGTCATTCCAGTCCCTCGTCACCTCGACGCCGGGCTCTCCGCGCCTCGATACCACGACTCCATCGACGGGCGAGTGTACGTCCGTGGCCGCCAGAGCTTCGGTCGCGCCCTCCAGGTCGTCCTCTTTGTCCTGCTGGATTTTCTTAAGGTTCTCCAGTTGCCGGTTGAGCGAAGACACCCGGTCGTCGGCATGTTGCGACACTTCACGCGCGCTCTCGTACTCTGCTTTGGCCGCGAGATACTCTTTCTCGACCTTTTCATACACCTGACGCGGAGTGGCGCCCTCTTTAAGCAAGAGCCGCTGGCGCTCGTACAGCCGCTGGAGCCGGTCGAACTCGCTCCGGGCGCGCGATGCGTCCGCCGCGGCGCGCGAAGCCTCCAGGCGCGCGGCGATGATCGAGGACTCAAGATTCGTGATGCGGTTTCGCACCGTTTCGAGCTCCATCTGCGCGAGATCGCGCGCGCTTTCGAGCTTGGTGTTCCTGATGTGCGCCAGCAGTTGGCCCTCGAACACCTCCTGGCCCACCTCTGCGTGGAACTGCTCCAGGATGCCGTCGATGCTCGCCGGCACTTCGATCACATGGCGGGCGGCGACGGCTCCCTTCAAGCTCACTTCCGCGCCGGGCGGCAATTCGGTATGAGCAGGAGTCACCTGCGCCGCCGGACGGCGAGCCGCCCGGTCCCGGTGCCAGACCGCCAGCACGCCCGCGGCAATGGCCAGCAGAATCAGAATCCCTAACGCCACCAACCATTTGCCACGCGCCATGATTTGATGATACAGAAGACGCACGCACCGAATTTCGCGAAACTGAGTTGCGTTTCGCTGGTTTCAGGGAAGACGCCTGCCGGAGTGCGCCGCCGCCGCGACAAGCTGTTCGCCTGGATGGACGGATGTCTGGCCGCGATGCCGGTCCTGGTGATCTTGCCGCGATCCTTGTATGCCTTCTACGTCGCCTTGCCTGCATGGTTTCTGTGGGCTGCATGTTTCGTGACGCTTCGCTTCGCACCGCGGCGGAGCAGATGAGCCTCCCGCCGAGGGCTAGCATTGCGCCTTCGAGTGGACCGAGGGAGGGGCGACCCGCGATCCGCTATCACGCATTGGGCGCCGGCGCGGCATTTTGACCGGCGCGGTACAGAAACCACGAAACCAGGGCAAAGCTTGCCAGGATGGCGATTTCACCCGGAAATCCTTCCAGGTGCGGCGTCACGTTCTTCGGAACCAGTCCGCCCGCCACCAGCGCCGCAACCACCACACCCGCCAGTCCTTCGCCCGCCACCAGCCCGGAAGCCGCAAGCACCCCCGGATCGCTGGTAGCCTTCGTTCTTTCCTCCGTTCCACGCGCGCACAGCGCGCGCAAGCACCCGCCCAAGTAAATGGCAGCCATGGTTCCGAGAGGCAGATAGACGCCGATGGCGAAAGCCAGAGGCGAGACGCCGCAGAGCATCGCGCCGATCGCCAGTCCGCCGCCAGACAGCACCAGTCCCCACGGCAAAGCTCCCGCCAGCACGCCTTCGACGATGGTTTTCATGAGCGTCGCCTGCGGGGCGGGGATGTCCTTCGAACCGAAAGTGTAAGCGCTGCCGAGCAGCATTACCGTAGCCGCCACCGCCCAGCAGGCGAAACTCGCGCCGATGAGTTGCCCGAACTGCTGTCTGGCCGGCGTCGCGCCCACCAGCCAACCGGTCTTCAGATCCTGAGAAATGTCGCCCGCCTTGGAAGCCGCAACCGCGACAATGGTGCCCACGGTGAGCACGGCGGCGCGCGCGTTGGCGTCCGCCCAGCCCGACGCCGCGAATATCGACGCGGTCCCCAGCAGCGTCACCAGGGCCACGCCGGAAGTAGGCTGCGACGAAACGCCCACCAACCCGACAATCCTCGCCGCAACGGCGACGAAGAGCAATCCGAACACGCCGACGCCGGCGGCTGCGACCGCCCTCTGCGCCGGACCCATGCCTCCGGCGAAGACGCCCGGCACGGCGCCGGCGATCACGACCACCGTCAACACGGCGCCGATAACGAACCAGCCTGGAAGATCACGGTCGGTCCGGTCCGCCGTCGCTGCTGTTCCTCCCCTGTTGCTCGTTAAGCCTCGCGCCACAGCCAGGAACGCCCCCGCCATGGCAGGCAGCCCTCTTAATACGGTGATGATGCCGCCCACCGCCACCGCGCCTGCCCCTACATAGCGCACATAGCGCGACCAGATGTCGCCTGCCGACATGTCCTTCACCAGCCGGGCGGTTTCGGGCGCCAGGGGAACGCTCAACCCCTGCCCGATCCATGTGATCAGCGGCGTCAGCACCACCGCCGAAATCAGCGAACCCGCCACCAGCACCCCCGATTGCCGGTACCCGAGAATGAAACCTACCCCCATAAGCGCCGGCGCCAGTTCCAGGGCCAGTTGCGCATTCGGCAGGAACGGCAGGCTGCCGTGCAAAGACCCCGGCATCACAAAAGCCAGCGAGATGGCGAATTTCACCGCCGCTCCCACCGCCATGCCGCGAAAGATCCAGACGCTCGTCTGGGATCCGGCGGCGGTGGCCCTCAACACTTCGGCGCAGGCCGTCCCCTCCGGATAGGGAAGCTCGTGATGCGCCTTGACGATCAGCATCCGCCGCAACGGGATCATCGCCGCCAGCCCCAGCACGGCGCCCAAATAGGAAAGCACGGCGATCTGCGTGTATGGCGGCGCCATGCCCCACATGTAAAGCGCCGGTATGGTGAAGATGGTCCCGGTAGCAAGAGACGTGGAAGCCGACCCAATGGTCTGCGAAAGATTCGCTTCCAGGATGGTTCCCCGCCGCCGGAACAGCCGGAACACCGCCACTGTCATCACTGCGGCGGGTATCGAGGCCGACACCGTCATTCCGACCCGCAGCCCAAGGTAGGCGTTCGCCGCGCCGAAAACGATGCCCAGGATGACTCCCGTCACCACCGCCTTAAACGTAAATTCCGCCAGGCTCTCAAGTTGCGCTCCGACCGGGTTCGAGTTGCCCATGAATCTGACACTCTGGCACGACTCGGGCACGCGCCGCAACCAACCATGCCCCCACGGGTTTCATCATAAGTGCCATGATCGAAGGTGAGGTGATTCTATGAAATCATTGGTGTTCTTGATGGGCGCGTTGCTATGCCTGGAAACCGCCTTCGGGCAGGTCACCCTGCCCGGGCTGCGGCGCGGCGCCGTGCGCGCCACGGGTCAGGCGAGCCTGTCGGTTTCCCCGGACCTAGCCCGCGTCACCGTCAGCGTGGAAACCCGCGCCGCCACCGCCAACGACGCCGCCAACCAGAACGCGACTCAAACCAACGCGCTGCTGACGATTTTGAGGCAATTCCTCGGCGCTAACGCCGACATCAAAACCGTAGGCTATTCGCTGAACCCGGTCTATGTGTACCCGAAAGAAGGAGCACCCACCATCACCGGATACACGGCGGTGAATTCCCTCCAGGTTTCGTTATCCGATTTGTCTCAGGTTGGCCGGCTCATCGACCTGGCGGTACAGGGAGGCGCCAGCCGGATTCAAGGCATACAGTTCACCCTGAAAGATGCCCAACCGGTTCAGACCCGGGCCTTGCGGCAGGCTGCCGAGCAAGCCAAGATCCAAGCCGAAGCCATCGCCGCCGGCTTGGGCGTGCGCACCGGAGGCGTGCTGTGGGCTGAAGAAAGCTCCGGAGTAATGCCGGTGAGTGTGGATGTCGTTCGCGCGGCGGCGGCGACCCCTACTCCCGTGGAACCGGGCTTGGTGGTGGTGACCGCCAATGTAACCGTCGAACTGGAAATCCGCTAGAGCTGACCGCTGAAGGCTTTTCGCTAGTCCTTCTTGCCCTTCACCATGGGCACGAAGCGCACACCGTAGACCGAACGGCGGGTCACTCTGCCGTTCTTGTCCTTGTCGACCACGTACAACTCCTGCTCCCAAATGCCGGAACCCGCCGGCGCCACCATCTTGCCGCCGTTCGCCAGTTGGTCGATCAGGCTCTGCGGGATCTGCGGCGGCGCGGCGGTCAGAATGATCCGGTCGAAGGGCGCCTTCTCCGGCCAGCCCAAGTATCCGTCGCCCACGCGCACGAAAATGTTTGTGTAGCCGAGTTTCTTGAGCAGCGCTTCCGCCGATGCGCCAAGCTCGGGAATAATCTCGATCGTGTAAACCTCTTTCACCAGCGGAGAGAGCACCGCCGCCTGATAGCCGCTGCCCGTTCCGATTTCGAGCACGCGGTGAGACGGTTGGGGGTCCAGCAGTTCGGTCATCGAGGCGACGATATAAGGCTGTGAGATAGTCTGGCCATAGCCGATGGGAAGTGGACCGTCGGCATAGGCTTGGGTGCGCACCGATTCCGGCACGAACAAGTGGCGGGGCGTAGTCCGCATCGCTTTGAGCACGCCCGCGTGCCTCACGCCGCGGCTCTCAATCTGCTGCCGGACCATGCGCTCCCGTTCCCCTTCCCACCGATCAGCCGCCGCGCCGGAAATGGTCGCCATAAACAATAAAGGGATTGCCAGCATTGTAACGATCCCGAAAGAATGATACGCCATCGACGCGCCGTTTGTCTCCTCTGTTTGGATATTCTGGTGGTTTGACCGCCCGAATCTTCGCCAAGCTGCTGATCGCCATTTTCTGCGTCCTGATTCTGGCGCTCGGCGCGGTGCATCTTCTGGTGACCCGTATCGCCGAGTCGAACTACCGCGAGACCAGCGCCCGGGAGCTCGCCACGAAGTGCCGGATGCTGGCTGTGATCGATCCTGAAAGCCAGTTAAGTCTCGCCCGGGCGATCAACGTGCGCCTCACGGTGGTGGACGCCAAGGGCAAGGTGTTGAGAGACAGCGAAGCGCGTCCTGAGGCTATGGAAAGCCACATCGGCCGCCCGGAGATCCAAGCCGCCTTGTCAGGGCGGCAGGGCTCAAGCCGCCGCCACAGCCCTACGACAGGCGTCGACTACCTCTACGTGGCCATTCCTTACGAAAACGGCGCGCTGCGCCTGGCGGTGCCGCTGGCTGAGCTGAAACCACACGTGGCCGCCGTGCGGCGGCGCATCCTGGCGGCTACCGCTTTGGCGTTCTTGCCGGCTGTTTTGCTGGCGGCGTTTTTTGCCCGCTCGGTGTCCTCACGGCTCGGCAAGATCATTGACTATTCGCGCAGGATCGCCGCCGGCGAGTTTGAAGCGCGGCTCGAAATCCGCGGCCGCGGTGAACTCAGCGTCCTTTCCGATCGCCTGAACGAAACAGCCGCCAAGCTTCAGGAAATGTTTGAAGCTCTCGAGCGCGAGCATGCCGAACTGCAAAAACTCGAGCGCTTCCGCAAGGACTTTGTCATTAACGTTTCCCACGAGCTTCGCACCCCGCTCGCTTCGATCCAAGGCTACACCGAAACTTTGCTCGACGGGGCGCTTTACGATCCCGAAAACAACGTCCGCTTCCTGTCCATCATCCGCCAAAATGCGGAGCGGCTGGGGCGCTTGATCGCCGACTTGATGACCATCTCGCGACTGGAACTGAAGACCCAGAAGTTTCAGTTTGCCTCCTACCGGGCCAACGCGCTGCTTTCGGAAGCTGTGGACTCCATGCTGCCCGTAGCCGCCAAAAAGAACGTGTCTTTGAGGCTGGAGGCGGCAGACGCTTCCGCCGAAGTGTTCTGCGATTCGGAAGCCGTACAGCAGATCCTGATCAATCTGCTTGACAACGCCGTTAAGTACACTCCGGAGGGAGGTTCGATCACGGTGGGCGCGAGAGCGAGCGGCCCTGACTTCGTTGAGATTTACGTCCGCGATACCGGCATCGGCATTCCCGCCGAAGACCTCCCGCGTCTGTTCGAGCGCTTCTACCGCGTGGACAAGGCGCGTTCCCGCGAGCTGGGCGGAACCGGACTCGGCCTCTCCATCGTAAAGCACCTGGTCCGCGCGCAGGGCGGCGCGGTGCGCGTGGAAAGCGCTGTGAACCAAGGGTCCGAATTCTCTTTCACCCTTCCCGTCCACGATCTGGGACTGAGCGAGCAAGCCGCCCTCCCCAACGAACCGGCCATCGGATGAGGGCGCCTCCGTTCCTGGTTACACTGATAGGAAAGGAACCCCAGCCGGTTTTGGGAGAAGATCTTCCATGATTCACTTGCGCCTTAGAATATTCGCGTTGCTGTGCTTGCCCGCCCTCGCGGGGGCGCAGAGCCTGCAAGATTTCGAAAAGCGGGTCACTGAATTCACTCTGGCCAATGGAATGCACTTCATCGTGCTCCAGCGTCCGAATGCGCCCGTAATCTCCTTCCACGCCTATGTGAACGCCGGAGCGGCGAACGACCCGCGCGGCAAAACCGGTCTGGCTCATATGTTTGAGCACATGATCGGCAAAGGCACCATGACGGTCGGTTCAACCAATTGGGAAGCCGAGGAGAAGGCGCTCGAGGCAGTCGAACAGGCCTATGACCGGCTGGAGCAGGAGCGCCGCAAGGGACCTCGCGCCTCGCAGGAAGAGATCAGGAAACTCGAAGCCGGGCTGAGAAAGGCCATCGAGAAAGCCAACTCTTACGTGGACCCCAACGCCTACGTGAGGGTGATTGAGGAAAACGGCGGCGTAGGCTTCAACGCCGGGACCTCCGCCGACAGTACGGTGTATTTCTACAGCCTGCCCGAAAACCGGGCGGAGCTGTGGTTCCTGCTCGCATCCGAGTGGTTCCGCCGCCCCGTGTACCGCGAGTTCTACAGCGAGCGCGACGTGGTGCGCGAAGAACGGCGCATGCGCATCGAATCCAGCCCTCAAGGCAAGCTGTTCGAGATGGCGATGGCCACCGCCTTCGCGGCGCATCCTTACCGGACTTTGATCGGGTGGGCGAGCGACATCGAGAACCTCCGAGCCAGGGACGCCGAGGAGTTTTATAAGACTTATTACGTGCCGGGCAACGTCACCGTCGGCATCGCCGGCGATATGGACCCCGCGCGGGCCCGCAAGCTGGCTGAGAAGTATTTCGGACCGTTGCCGGCGGGTCCGCTCCCGCCGCCCGTCATCACGGTGGAGCCGCCGCAAGAGGGCGAAAAGCGGGTGCTCGTCGAGACCCCCGCCCAGCCCTTCCTCATCATCGGATACAAACGGCCGTACCAGCGGCACAAGGATGATCCCGTCTTTGACGTCATCACTTCCGTTCTGGCCGGCGGACGTACGGGATGGATGTATAAAGACCTGGTTCGCGACAGGAAGCTGGCTCTGGCCGCAGGAGCCCAGTCCGGCATCCCCGGCAGCAAGTTTCCCAACTTGTTCGTGTTGTACAGCGTCCCGAGCGCCGGCAAGACGGTCGAAGAAAACGAAAAAGCGATTTATGAGATCGTCGAGCGCTTGAAGAACGAGATGGTGGATGAGGAAACGTTGAGCCGCGTCAAGACTAAAGTTCGCGCCGGGCTGATCCGGCAGCTTGACAACAACGCCGGGCTAGCCGCGCGCCTCGCGTCCTACCACGCCAACTTCGGCAGTTGGAAGGTGCTCTTCACCGGCATCGAGGATATCGAAAGGGTCACCGCCGCGGACGTGCAACGCGTGGCCCGCGAGTACCTGACAGCGCGAAACCGCACGGTGGCATATACCGTTCAGCCGGCCAAGGATCCTAAGGAGGTGAAGAAATGAACCGGCGAATCGTGGTTTTCCTCGCGGCGGCGTGCCTCGCGCCGGCTCAGCAAACGGCGCCCGCCAAGGCGCCGCCTTATCAGCAGTTGAAGTACCCCCCGCTGAAACAATTCAAGATTCCTGAGATCGCCAGTTACACTTTGAGCAACGGCATGAAGCTGTATTTGCTCGAAAACCATGAACTGCCGCTGGTTTCCGGATTGGCGCTCATCCGCACGGGCAATCTGTTCGAACCGGCGGATAAGGTCGGCTTGGCGCAAATTACGGGAACCGTCATGCGTACGGGCGGCACAAAGGAGAAAACCGGCGACGAACTGGACGTCGAGCTGGAAAACCGCGCCGCAAGCGTGGAAAGTTCCATCGGCGAATCGAGCGCCACCGTCAGCTTCAGCGCGCTCAAGGAGAACGCCGCCGAAGTGCTGGCTATTCTTCGGGATCTTCTCACCGCGCCGGAATTCCGCCAGGATAAGATCGATCTGGCGAAGACGCAGATGCGCAGCATGATCGCCCGCCGCAACGACGACGCATCGTCGATTGCCTCGCGGGAGTTCGCCGAAATTCTTTATGGCAAGGACACCCCTTATGGGAGGCGCGTCGAGTACGCGCATTTGGACAATATTTCACGGGGGGACCTGGTCGCGTTTCACCAGCGGTACTTCTTCCCGGCGAATGTCATGCTTGCGGTGCAGGGGGATTTCAAAGCCGCCGAGATGAAGGCGCTCATCGAAAAGCTGTTTCAGGGATGGAACGCCCCGCAGCCGCCCGTGCCGCCCTTCCCGCCCGTTACCGCCAAGCCAACCCCGGGCATCTACCTGGCATCCAAGCCCGACATCAACCAGACTTTCTTCCGCATCGGCCATCTCGGAGGGACCTTGCGGGATAAGGACTATCCGGCGCTCGAAGTCGCCGCGGACATACTGGGCGGCAGCTTTTCGTCCCGCCTGTTTAAGAAGGTTCGCACGGAGTTGGGTTACGCCTACAACGTCAGCGCCGCGTGGGGAGCGGGCTATGAGCAACCGGGCGTTTTCCGGATTGGCGGCAGCACCAAGTCGGCCTCCACGGCAGACGCTATCAAGGTGATCCGCGAGGAAGTGGAGCGTTTGCGCTCCTCAGAAGTGTCGGATGAGGAACTTCGGACCGCCAAGGACACGGTGCTGAACAGTTTCGTATTCCGCTTCGACAGCCCGGCCAAGACACTCTCCCGCTTGTTGACTTACGAATACTACGGGTATCCCAAGGATTTCATCTTCCGGTACCAGGCTGCGATCGCCGCGGTGACCAAAGCCGATGTGCTCCGCGTAGCGCGGGAGCGTTTCCGCCCGGAAAACTTTACGATTGTCGCCGTCGCCAACCCTAAAGAGCTTGATCCGCCGCTCACTACCCTCGGCGAAGTGCGCGTTATTGATCTGACCATTCCGGAGCCGAAGAAAGAAGCGGCGCCCTCGGATTCGGCCACCCTCGCGCGGGGCAAACAACTGCTCCAGAAGGTTCAGCAGGCGCTTGGCGGCGCGGAAAAGCTTGCCGCGGTGAAGGATCTGGTGCAGTCTACGGAAGTGGTCATGGAGATGGGCGGAGGCGCGATGAAAGCTTCGCAGAAGGTGTTCTGGCTCGATCCGTCCCACTTCCGGCAGGAGCAGCAGCTTCCCTTCGGCAAGATTGTCGCCTATGCGGATGGCGAGACAGGATGGATCCAGACGCCGCAAGGCGTCATGCCGCTCGCCGCCCCGGTTATGAAGCAAGTTCGCACAGAGCTCTTGCGGTTGTGGGTGCGGCTGGCGCTCAGCGACCGGAACCCGGACCGCACGGTGAATGCGGTGGGCGAGAACGTGATTGAAATCTCCGATAAACAGGGCGCGAGCCTGCGGGTGGAGGTGGACGGATCCACGGGCTTGCCGCGGAAGCTGAGCTACCAGTCTTCGCAGATGGCGGGTGCTCCGGTAATGGTGGAAGAGACGTACTCGGATTGGCGCGATGTCGGCGGCGTCAAGTTGCCGTTTAAGGTTTCCATTACGCAGGGCGGCAAGAAGTTCGCCGACGCCAGCGTGCAGGAGATTTTGGTAAACCAGGGTTTGAGAGCAGAGGACTTGGCCAAGAAACCATGACCAGAAGATTCCTGCTATCGGCGGCGCCGGCGGTTTGGATCGTTCGCGGACAGACCGCGCAGTCTGACGGGCGAAAGGCGCTTGAAGAGTGCGTGGCGGCGTTGGGAGGCGAGCGGTTCCTGGCCATGGAAGACCGGGTGGAATTCGGCCGCGCCTATTCGTTTTACAACGAAGAGCTTTCGGGGCTTGCCCGCGCCCGCATCTCCGTCCGTTACCTCAAGCAGCCGCCCGCTGAAGGCGCCCCGGCTCTCGAGGAGCGCCAGGCGTTTGGCAAAAACGAAGATTTCGGGATGATCTTCGCCGGGGGAAAGGCGTGGAGCTTCAGTTTTCGAGGCGCCCGCCCTGCGCGCCCTGAGGTCCTCTCCCGCTGGGTGGATTCGACCTTACGAAATGTCTTCTACATACTCCAGCGGAGGCTCGACGAACCCGGCATGGTATTCGAGCGGCGTGGTTCGGAAGTCTTTGAGAACCAACCCGTTGAGATCGTGGACGCCATCGACCCCGAAAACCGCACGGTGAGTATCTACTTACACCGTTCCACCCGGCTTCCGGTGCGCCAGGTATATGTGCGGCGCGACCCGAAAACGAGAGAGCGCATTGAGGAGATCACGATTTACTCGAAGTATCGCGACGTGGGCGGGGGCGTGCAATGGCCGCTCACGCTCCAGCGCAACCGCGACGGCCAAAAGATTTTCGAGATGTTCGCCGAAAGCGTCACCATCAACCAGCGCCTCCCAGCCACTCTCTTTCAAGTAGAAGGCCGCCTGAAGATCCTCCCCCCCGCCAAGTGAATTTCGGGGACAGGCTACGCAATCCCCAAATTGCCCTGACTACCACCTGGAGTAACGTCGGGAGATGGTGCGTGCGAATGACGCGGCTCAACCTCCCATTGTGGGCTTACGGGCGAACCAAGCGTTCTAAGCCACTAAGAATTCAGGGCGTTGCGCTCCGATGCCTGTCCGGAACTTTGCGCGGCTGAGCAGATGGCTCGCGCACTTGGGTTCGGATTGCTGCCATCCGCTGGCGTGGGATTGAGCCAGGGAACTCCTCCGGACCGGGAATTTGGGGGTTGCGTAGCCTGTCCCCGAAATTCTTCAGCGGGATTCGCGCCAGAGTTCGATGCCGCCGAGGAGACCTTCACGGTTGGGGGTGATGCGGACGTTTTCCGGCAACTCAAAGTCGATCTTCTTCGTGTTGCCCCCGCCTAGATAGAGCCGGTCATAGTTGAAAAGCGACGACCACTCTCGGATGGCGGCCTGAAGGCGCTTGTTCCAGCGCCGCTTGCCGAATTCGTCCAGCGCCGCCCTGCCCAGCAACTCTTCGTAAGTCTTTCCCTCTTGAAACGGGTGATGCCCGAGCTCAATATTCGGCACGAGAACTCCGTCCACGAACAGCGAGCAACCCACCCCGGTTCCGAGCGTCACCATCATCTCGACGCCCTTGCCGCGAATGGCCCCCATGCCCTGAATGTCGGCGTCGTTCGCCACCCGGGCGGGCTTCTTCAAGCGTTTCTTCAATTCCGCCGCAAAGGGAAACCCAATCCAGCGGGGATGGAGATTGACCGCGGTCCAGATGACGCCGCGGCGAACCACCCCCGGAAAACCAGCGGAAATGCGATCGAACGCGCCGTGCGCCCGGGCCTGCTTCTCGATGATCCGCATGATGGCCAGAGGAGTCGCCGGGCGGGGAGTCGGATTCTTGAGGATCTCCGTCACCATCCTGCCTCTGCCGTCCAACACCACGCTCTTGATGTTGGAACCGCCGATGTCAATAGCTAGCGTCTTGATGTCCGGTTGATCATTGCCCATGATGGAACTTCAAGTCTTCACATCAATCATACTGTGCTTGCGGCGCATCAGCCGGACATAGAAAGCCTCCGTCCTCTCCGCCGCGCGCGCCGAGGAGAACCGTTCAGCCCGCGCCCTGGCCAGTGCGCCCATCCGCCGCAGCCGTGCACGGTCGCTTCTGGCATCCAGAATGGCTTCAGCCAGCGCCGGAGGATCATCCGGCGGCACATGCCACCCCGTCAGGCCCTCTTCGACGATCCGCTCCAACCCTCCCACCCGGCTTGCCGCCACCGGAATCCCATAGGCCATCGCTTCCAAAGCCGCCAGCCCCCAGCCTTCCGAACGCGACGGCATCACATAAAGATCCAGAGCCGCATAGAACGCTCCCATATCCTCCATCTCGCCCAGCCATACGGCCCTTCCCCCGCTCGCCTGGATCAGACCCTGGATATCGGGAGCTTCCGCCAGGGGACCCGCCCCGGCGAGCAAGAGCCGCGCCTCCGGCGCCTTCCCAAGAAGCAGCAGAAAGGCTTTCAGCAAAACGTCCTGGCCCTTTTCCCGGGTGAACGCTCCGGCATGACCAAGAACGAAATGCTCGTCCGCCAATCCGAAGCGCGCACGCTCGCGATGGGGAAGCTCGCCGGGAATGTCCACTCCCGCCTCTATGACCTCGATCCGCTCGTCCGGCACCCCGCACTTCCGCAGCACAGAGGCAACCGCTTCGGAAGCGGCGATGACCCCCTCACAAGTGAACGCATATTTCCACTTGTGCACTCGGGGATGGCGGGGCTCGAAGGCAACCAGACGGCTCGCCACCCGGATCACTTCCATTCCCACCGTCGCCGCCCACGCCAAGTTTTGCCCGCGGGCGCTGTGGGAATGCACGATTTGAACCCCGCCTTCGGCGGCGCAGCGGCGCACGTCTCTCATCCGAGGTGCAACCACGGGAAATCCTTCGCTCCGGGCGCGCATCGCCAGCGGAGTCCCCGCCGGAGCCGCGATCGTCTGGATGTGTCCCCGTTCGCGCAGCGCCCGCGCCAGCGCCAGCAGTTGCGCCTGCCCCCCTCGCCAGACGCGGCCGGTGTCGATGTGCAGGATCTTCAATTCACGCATTCTACCGCCGCCCGGCCGCCGGATGCGGAATAATGAAAGTTCCACATGGCAGTTCCTGTCACCGACCTCCGCTCGGCTCTGGAAATCCTGAGCCGCCACCCGAGACACTTGGCCGTCACCAGCCAACCTGTCGATCCTTACTTAGAACTTGCCGCCGTGCACCGGATGGCGGGCGCCGGAACCCCGGTCGCGCATCCGACCCGCATCGGACCCGCACTGCTTTTCGAG